>UOFF01000220.1_pt1 | contig 13389 bp, 15 predicted proteins | sample 1990091 | NCBI WGS metagenome assembly UOFF01 (sample SAMEA4728526, study PRJEB27164) | hydrothermal vent metagenome | biome: marine basaltic hydrothermal vent biome; feature: marine hydrothermal vent; material: mineral | place: Pacific Ocean | collected 2011-06-14/2011-07-23 | depth 1741 m | reverse complement strand
GACCTGATTTTTTAGGGGGCATTGTGAGCCACGGTACCATCAATTTGTGTAAAGTGTTTGCTTAATGCATCTTTTAGCTGTAATTCATTAATGGGTTTGCTGAAAAAGTCATCCATGCCTGCACTGATACAGAGATCACGTGTCTGGTCGGTGGCGCTTTCCATTAATGCAAATATGGGCGTGCGTTTTACGCCACGCTCTAGGAATCGCCAATATTTGGTCGCTTCAATGCCATCTAAACTTGGCATACTGGTGTCCATTAATACAAGATGATAAGTGTATTTATTCATCGCATAAAGCGCAGTGTTTCCATCAGTTGCAATATCGACATTATGGCCAAGATTGGTTAAGTGCTCATAGGCATCACTTGCATTTGTTTCATAGTCTTCAGCAATAAGAATATTAAGTGTGGGGAGTGTGTTTTCAGGTGTTTTCAGTTCGAGGGGGCGCGTAAGCAGTAAATCGGCAAGGGTTCGGGTTAAAATGTCTAAGGAAATAGGTTTTAAAATGGTTGCTTGGATACCCTCTAAATTTTTACCGGCAATTTGTTCAATACTGTGCATATAGGTTGCATATAAAATTGGTGCGTTGCATAGCGTTTCGTTGCGAATGCGGTTTACTAGGTCGTGGTAATGTTTATGTTTTATGTCTTCACATAAAATTATAATATCAAAAAGTTGTGCTTTTTCCTGACTCCAAAGAATGTGTGCGATTAAATTGTCATGTCCAGACGTTGTGTAGACCTCCATGTCTAATTGCAGGCAGTATTTTTCAAGCACATTAAGGTTGACTTTGTCGATATCGAAAATGAGTATGCGTTTATTGTTATGAATGCGTTTATTCAGTTTATAATTGACGCGAGTTTTTTCCCAATTAAAATGCAAATTAAATATAACATCTTGGTTTTCATTAGTTTGAATTTCGAATAAACCATTCATTAAACGTGTGAGTTGGTAGCTAATGCGTAAAGGCAAAGTTTCATTGGTGTTAGGCATTTTATTGGGTTGCAATGGTTCGGTTTCAGTGCTTTGTTGAAACTGAATTTCAATGTTGGCATTAAGGTTCTCATTCGCATTTATGGTGCCGGCATATGCATGAATATAAATGCTTTTTGAAGCACTATGTTGAATTGCGTAACGAATTAAATTAGATAATAATTGGCGGAATTTTTGTGCATCAATATAGGCTTCGTTGGGAAAAGACGAGTTTATATAATAGGTTAACTCTCGTGATTTTTCATAACCTAAGGGTGCTAGACTATGCACTAATCCATCAATTAATATCCGTGGATTTATTTGTACGTGGTTAAGTGGAATATCGGCTTTTTCTAGACGTGAAAAATCGACAATATCTTCAATAATTTCTTGTAACGATTGGCTTGATTGACTGAGTGACTGCAAGTATTGTTTTTGTTGAATATTCAGCTCGGTTTTATTGAGTAAATCAGTCATGCCAACAATACCTCCCATGGGTGAGTTCACTTGTTGCGCCATGGTGTGTAAAAATTCATTTTTAGCAATGTTTTTTGAATCAGCTTGAGTCGCCATTTTCATTAAGCGTTTTTGCATGGAATATAAATAGGCGGGAAGTGCGGTAATAATCAGCAAAAAAGCTATGGCTTCTAATGATAATAGATGCCAAGCATCTTCAGTTAGTAAAAGAACGTTATAACTGAGAAGAGTGAGTGCAACTGCTACGCTTAAAAAATTAATGCCATAGCGTGAACCATAACCAATATATATCCATAAATAAACCAAAATGTAAACGCTGTTAAGGCCTCCAGATAAGAAGGAGGCAAATGTTGTTACGCCAATATCAAAAGCAAGCATTGCGTAGCGTCGAGGCGTGCTTGAGGGAATCCAGAGAATACTTAAAATATTGACAATGCTTAAGCCGAAAAAAAATAATGAAAAATAAAATATTGTATTTTGAGAGGCAATAAAATATTCGCTTTCAATACCGGTAGTGATATATACATAGGTGAGGCCGCCAATGCATAAACGGATAAAGGATTGTATTAATTCAGGATTTTTGAGTTTCAGCATGGTGTTGTCGAGACGGCGAAAGGTCGAATATATTAACATCACTGATGTGGGTTTTAAATGGGGATTTTGCGGTATACCGAATAATCACAGAAGGGCTATGATTTTTAGCGCTTGGTTAAAAATAGGTCGATCATTGCATTTAATTTTTTAATTAATGTCTTGACAGAAGGCTAAAACTATAAGAGTCTACCCGCATGATATTAATTAAGCGACGCATTAAACCAGTAGCGATTCATCCACATATTATGTGGCATGAAGCTATTGTCTGTGTGCTAATTTAATAATCTAATTATAATTTACTGAATTTTAAAAGCCACAGACCAAAAAAGTCTGTGGCTTTTTTGGTTTCTATGCCTAAATCTATAATGTCTTGGGTATAGAGGTGCATTTTAGGAAAAGCCTTGTGAATCAGAGCAATACTTATCAATCAAAATATCATTCAACGCTAATCGTGGTGGCCTTTATTACCGTTATATTCATATGGACTACCACACCTGTTGCGATTAAATGGAGCGGTGAAGGCGTGAGTTATTTATTCGGTATTTTGGTGCGCATGGGAATAGGCGCGATAGTGGCGCTGATATTGGTGTTGCTAAAATATAAAACGTTACCTATGAGCACGGCAGCACGTAAAATGTACATCGCATCAGCATTTGGTATTTTTGGTGGCATGATGCCGGCATATTGGGCGGCTCAGCATATATCGTCGGGTTTAATATCAGTTATTTTTGGTTTATCACCAATGGTAACGGGGTATTTTGCCTGGCGGTTTAGTCTTGAGCAGCGTTTTAGCCGGATAAAAATTTTAGGGTCAGTCACCAGTTTATTGGGCTTATTGGTGATTTTCTATAAAGGATTTTCCAGTGATGAAATGTATGTGCTGGGTATTTTAGTGATGCTAACTGCCGTCATATTGCATTCCGCCAGTGCAGTATGGATTAAAAGCCTCAATATCAGTATGTCGCCTCTCTCATTGGTGGCAGGGGGGTTGTTATTTTCCATGCCATTGTTTATGACCGTATATCTGATATTTGCACCGCCATTAGTTGCAGCAATTCCGTTAAAGGCAATTTGGTCTATTCTTTATTTGGGGGTAGTCGGCTCTGTGATAGGTTTTATGAGTTATTATTTTTTATTAAAGCACTTAGCTGCGTCAAGCGTGGTGCTTATTACGTTAATTACACCAATATCTGCATTGTGGCTGGGGCATGCCGTTAATAATGAAGATATTACTCTGAGTGTCTATATCGGCACCGCATTTGTTTTGATTGGGTTGCTTTTGCATCAGGGCGAGGGTCTATTATCTAGAAAAATATGGGGAAAGCGAAAGCAATATTCTGGTTGATGTTAATGCTGTGTAATTATTCAGTAGATGCCAGTGTGCGCATTCAAAATATAAAATATCAAGGAAATGTGGTTACTGATGAAGTGTTATTAAATAATGCACTTTATATTAAATCGGGTGATGAATTAATTTATGCGCTAGTTGAAAAATCAAAACAATCCATAATGGATATTGGAATGTTTAAATCGGTTCATTTTTATGTAAATAAAATAGAATCAAATGAATATTTTGATGAAACAGATTCATTAGTCGATATCGTTTTTGTGGTGACAGAGAAAATTTATTTTTTGATAGTTCCCAAAGTTAAAATTGACGATGATCGATTTAACTATGGTGCTCAGCTCAGGTGGGATAATATTTTTGGCTTAAATCATAAAATGCGTGCATCAGTAATTGATAGGGGGTCAACGTTAGGCGTAAAAGAACGGCGTGATTTATTTAAATATTTTTATCCCAATGTGAATGATACCGCGTTTAATTTTGATTTTTTAATCGCATCGGAAAACTTTGTTGACGAAGAAAATTTGAGTGTTATTAATAGAGAAGATAATAGTTTTAGGTTCGCAATTTCCAGATGGTTGACAAAAGATAAGCATAATCGAGGTTGGTTTTCTGGTGGAAGTTTTTCTTTTAAAAATCGTTTTAATGACGATTTAGTAAACAATGAAAAATCAGATGAGATTAGTGCAGTAACTTTAGGTGTTGATGTTGGTTATAAAAATATTAATACATTTAAGTTTAATCGTGGAGGAAAAGCCTATGGTTATAAGCTAGATTGGTCACATGATTCTTTTGGTAGTGAAACTCAATATGCAAAGCATTTACTTTATTATCGAAGTTATTATCGCTTTCGTAAATATCCTATATCTAATCTAAATGTTCAATTTCAATTTGGCCATTCAAATGCAGATATTTTAGGTGATAAGGCGTTTCGTTTGGGGAGCCGTAAAGATTTGCGTGGCTATGAGAATAATCGATTTAGTGGAAATACATTATTGCTAATGAATTTTGAATTTATGTTTCCACATGTTAATTATCCGGCTATACGTTATGTGACTTTTGTTGATATAGGTAATACCTATGATGCGCTTAATGAAATTTTTAGTGAGTCTACCAATATTGGTGCAGGATTTGGCCTTAGGTGGAAAATCAGCACGTTTGTTAATGTCAACTTACGTGCTGATGTGGGTTATGGGTTTACGGATGACACATATAAATTTAGTTTTGGAACGCGCCACGCATTTTAATTTTTATTGGGCGGAAAGTTTTTTAAAATTTCTAGAGCGGCAGCATTTATTTCTTTAATTTTTTCTTGTGGCGTTGAAGTAGGTTTTAGCGCTTCCTTTGCAGTGGCGCGCCAAAATAGCGCATGGGTTTTCGCATCTATAAAATCTAAAACTAAAGTGCCCTGTTCATATTCGTATATATTGATGCGGCTTGAATACGAAAATGAGGAAAAGGAACCGTGATGGCCATGGCTATTGATGGAAGCATGGTGATAGTTACCGCTAAAGTAGGGTACGTCCCAAACGGTAACATTGGTCTTATCTTCTTTTTCATAGTGAGTGGCAATTAAAAAATCAGGGTTATCTTTAACCAGCGCAAGCCCTTTGGCGGCTAATTGGTTTTCTATGGCATTAATAAAACGAGTATTGTTGAGTTCGTCGATAATATCTTCAGTAGGGTTGGGGAGCCAGTCAAAGGACTGATAATTTGAAAAGTCGACTTTTAAGTCGTAATCAGTGTTAACGGATAACGTTGAGCAGCCATTAAGTAGCAGTGTTGTGATAAAGAGTACTATTGTTATAGCTAATTTCATGGCTGGCAGATTTGTTTTTTAGGATTATTAAAGGTGTACTTAAACATTATATTAACGAAATTTAATCAATAAAACATCACTTGAATCGAATATATACTGATATTTAGTGTAATTGATGGTGTGATCACAATATTTTTAGCAACTCGATGAAATATACCCTAAATTCATAACGCTTCGGGTATATTCGAGTTAGGTTTATATAGCCCGGGCATATCAATGTAGTTATTTAAAAATTGTATGCGCATGAGCCATTGTTGAATAGAAGAGTAACTGTCAAGTGATATCTTGCCTTCTTCACAGAGTGCAATATAAGGATAACATGCGATGTCAGCGATGCTGGGCATGTTGTTGCTCAGCCAGTGATTATGGCTTAAATGCTTTTCTATCCATTGTAATACGGCTTGGCCTTGTTTTTGTGCTAGCGCTAAATCACCCGGATGATTAAATTTAATGATAGAGCGGGCCTTGGCTAATGATTGAAATATTTCATTATTGGCAACACATAACCATTGTGTAATATTTGCTATTTCCGCTGCGCTATCCGGGTACCAGAAACGGGTTTCTGGTAGAGCCCCATATTGGCGTGCCAGATAAATAAGAATCGCTTGTGAATCCCAAATAATGTGTGAATCATCTTCAAGCACAGGAAACTCCCCACGTGGATTGAGTTTCAGAAAGGCAGGGCTTTTATGTTCTTGCTGACTAATATCCAATGTTAAAAATTGATAATTTACACCTAAAAAATGCATTAATAGTTTTGCTTTATAGGTGTTTCCAGAGACGTCTAAGCCGTATAGTTTTATCATAGAGGTGACTCTTTTGGTTCGGGTATAGATAAATTTCGTGTTAAATAATATTGAGTAGACTCAATCCGAGCATAAACTGTGCGGCAAAGCCGACAACAAAAGCTGGCACACGAACTAAGGGTACCGCGAAGGTAAACGCAGCAAAATGAATTAATCGTGCATAAAAATATAACATGACGGCAAAGGCGCTCAGTTCAGAGTGGCTTTGAGTGATTTCTATCAGTATGACTAAGGGGGCAAATATCACTAAATTTTCAACTGCATTATCGTGTGCGCGCATCATGCGTTCAGCCCATTGGGCTTTGGGTCGAGTGTCGGGTTGGGGGTTATAAAGTGCGGGCCAAATGCCGCTTTCGATAATGCGATTGATAATGTAGGGCGCCCACATGAGTGAAGTAAACAGGGTAACCAGGCATAACCAGGTTAGTTCTATGGAAAGTTGTGTCATTATGTTCTCCTAATTATATTGCTTGTACATACAAATTTAATGATTTAAAGAATCATCTAGGTTCGTTGTTTTAGGGCAGCTGCTGGCGTGTTTCACGCATATGAGTGACAAGAGTGGCAAAGTCTTTTTCCCCCAAGGTTTTATTTAATTGTGCATAGAGTGTTTGGCCAGTCGTCTCTAATGCTTTATGAATTTTTTTCGCTCGCTGGGAAGGGTGAATACGGGTGCTGCGTTTGTCATCATTTGCTGAAATGCGCTTTAAAAAATCTTTATGGATGAGGTTGTCGACAAAACGTGTCACGGTGGATGGCGCTAGCTCAAGGTCTTCGGCAATTTGTTTCATTGAAAGACCCGGTGTATTCAGCACCAAACGTAATACATAGGCGTGAGAAGGTGATAGGCCAAAAGGCTTAAAGGCGTCGTCCCAAATTTTATTAATTTGTCGGACTAGGGCGTTGCTATTGAAATAGATGCATTTTTCAAACATAATTAATTTAAACATTATTTAGTTGTATGCGCAACTAAATAATGTTTGGTTGTTTTATGTGGGGTTATATTTTAGACAAAGGGAGCAGGCTAAACGAAATGCCATCCCAGCCATGTTTAATAAAGTACCGAATATTTTGGTGATCTTCAGCACCAGGATTTTGCAGTACGTCTATGCGGTAATAATCGCCAAAACAATGTAAGGTTTGTTGTTCACTTAAATTATGAAGCTGGGCAAAGGCAAATATTTTACATGAGCCATTATTTTGATTGGCTTCATTAATTAATCTGCCATTGTTAAATTCACAGGGAGTAAAGGTATAGTGTTGATCAATAATTGCCATGCTGGTTTCAAAAGCGTTATTCTGGGGGGCTTGTTTAAGTGTCTGGAGAAAGTCTTTCATAGGTTTAAGTGCAGAGTGTTTAAATGCGACAGGTTACCTGCAGAATATCAAAAGCGCTATTAAAACCTGTATAATAACCGCCAATTTATGATGAATACAAAGAGAATGCTATGCCTTTAATACGCCCTTTTGCGGGATTACGCCCTCAGCCAAAACATGTAGACGATGTTGTCGCACCCCCATATGATGTACTTAACAGTGCAGAGGCCCGTGAACGTGCGGCGGATAAGCCGATGAGCTTTTTGCATATTTCAAAGGCTGAAATTGATTTACCTGAAAATACCGACCCGTATGATGCATCGGTTTATGCGAAAGCGGCTGAAAATTTACAAAAATTGGTGAATGACGGTATTCTTATTCGTGAAGACGCACCTAAATATTATGTGTACCGTTTGAAAATGGGTGACATTGTACAAACAGGCATAGTGGCTGCAGCATCAGTGAAGCATTATGATAGCAATCGTATTCGTAAACATGAGTTTACTCGACCCGCAAAAGAAAATGATCGTGTGGCTCAAATCGAAGCATTAAACGCACAAACCGGGCCTGTTTTGTTAGCTTATAAGTCAGATGCTGTGATTGATGGTTTGTTAAATCAGGTGGCCGAGGGTGCCCCCCTATACGACTTAGTTGCAGATGACGGTATTGCGCATACTTTTTGGGTAGTTGGTGATAAAACCATTGAAGATCAATTATCAGCGGGTTTTGATGCTATGGAAGCAATATATATAGCAGACGGGCATCATCGTTCGGCATCGGCTTCACGGGTTGCTAAAACCTTGGGTAAACCTGAAGACCATATGAGCCAATATTTTTTATCGGTGATTTTCCCTCATACACAAATGAAAATTTTTGATTATAACCGCGTGGTAACTGACTTAAATGGTTTAACTAATGATGAATTTATTAGCAAGATAGAAGCAAATTTTAGTTGTGTAAAAGAAAATAAACCAGTGAAACCGGCTAAACCAAATGAGTTTGGATTGTATTTAGATAATACTTGGTATCGTTTAAGCGTTAACCCAAATTTAATAACCGATGATCCAGTAGAAAGGCTTGATGTAAGCCTATTAGCTAATTATTTGTTAGGCCCTATTTTAAATATTACAGACCTCAGAACAGACGTTAGAATTGACTTTGTAGGGGGCATTCGTGGCTTAGAAGGTTTGGAAAAGCGGGTAAATAGCGGTGAAATGGTTGCCGCATTTTCTATGTACGCTACCAGCATGGAAGACCTTATGCGAGTTGCAGATGCAAATGAAGTGATGCCACCCAAATCTACTTGGTTTGAACCTAAGCTGGCAGATGGCCTAGTTTCGCATGTGCTGGATTGATAAACACTGAAAATTGAGCGTCAATATTTTGTGGTAATGGCTATTCTGTTGATCTATATTAGAATATTCTAATTATCATTATATATCACAGGATAGGTTATACTTAACTCTATGAGTGAGCTATTACAAAATATTGGGTCCGTTTATTTCGATGCCTATTTTTTGCAAAATAGGCTAGTTTTTTACATGGCCTGCTTCATTAAATAATGCGATAGTTCCAATGCGCCATATTGTTCTTCCGTTAGCTCGTTATCTCTTTCTATAATGGTGGCATCTTGTTTATTCATTAACGTATCAATGACAGCCGATAAAGCATGTATGCGTTCTTCTGCAATAATCATTTCCAGCATACGGCAGTAGGGCTTGATTAAATCAATAAACTGCAGAGTGTCGAGTAGTTTAAAGCAGCAGAGATCATTTTCATTAGAGATATAGCATAACGCTTTATTTGAATCGCACTGAAATTGAGTGCGTTGTAAACCATTGAGTTCTTGTTTGGTTTGTTGAGTGCAACTGAGTAGGCTATTCAGGCAGGATTCAATTTCCAAGCGTTCAGGATAACTGGTGCGTTGGATAAATTGACTGCGATTGGAAGTGATGGTTAATAGTTGAATGGTTAGGGTGTTAATGGCATTAACCAGAGTTTTAACGGTGTATTCTTGTTCTGCCCCCAAGGATAAGTTGGTGTTAAAGCCGAGCTGATGGAGTTTTATGAGAAGTGAGCCATTAACATTTTTTAAACCCACGAGTAATGAGTTAATCGAAGCGATGGAATTTGTCATATTAAATATTAATCCTTCAGTTGAGACTTATTAAAATAAGGCATTACTGCTGAAGCCTGTGCGTTAACATTTTATGAGATTTTTTTCCTTTAATATTAGTGTTATTCACATATGTGGATAAGTGAGTTATGTTTTGCTTCCGTGCTGCGCCTTAATCAGTCCATGCACTATATATAGTGCATATTTTCGGGTCAACAACTATCTAATGTGGATAAGCTTGTTATAAAAAAAGGTATAAGCTGTGGATAAGTTTTTGAATAAGCTATAAATAAAGGCCTGTAGAGAGATAAGTGCTGTTTTGAGAAAAAATGAATGAAAATAGATTTCTGACCAACGGTATAACCAAAAGCTGATAGTTGACTTGATTTTTGATCTAAATTTATACGCTTAAACCAATAATGCATGCTTGTAATGAAATTTTTGAGTTAAAGGTGGTAACGCTTTTATCGGGCCAACAAGTAAATTGCATATCCTGCGCCGCATAATTGGCAGACATGTAATATATTTTGTAAGCGGCTGAGTGATTGAAAAGTACTTAAATTCACAATATCAAAATTTTCATTACAGGTTTTAACTAAGCCCTTTAAAATATGAGAGTGATTAAATACATAACTTGCAGCAAGTATGGCGAGCATTAGTGCCGCCGATTGATTTTTAACCAGTGCAGCAGTAACGCCAGCCGATAAACACATGACAGAATTCAGTCGATATAAACGGCGATAAATAAACAGGCTATTGTTGATGTTTTTTTTATTTTTTAAATGGGTTTTGTAGAGCAGGGTGACGAATAAAAAACTGCCCATACTGGCACCAGTAAACGTGGCTGCAATTAAGGTGAATAGATTGTATAAATCCATTGTTAGAGTGTATCACCCTCACTCGAATATTTCATAAGAACGCTAATAAATTAGTTTGGCCTTTAAAAATTGAAGAATTAACCGGTTATTTGAGATGTGCTCACTACTATTTTAATGGGTTCTAATATAGAATTACGGTGCTTTACTACTTGAGCTATGGCACTAATTTTTGGGTAAAGTTATTGCTACTATTCAGCCCTCCTTCTCAATCGCCTTTTTGACGTTAGAATGAAGTGTGTGTATGTTAAGTTGACGAATTTTGGAGGCAACCAGAATAGTGGCAATTTATTCAAATTATAAAAAGAAAACTGAATTTAGTGCAATAGATATAAAAATTACAATTAGGATTAATTATGAAAAAACTTGTATTAGCGTGTGTGGTTTCAATGTCATTTGGTGTGACTAATGTGGCAACTGCAGCTTCCACGCTGTCCACTATGGTGGGTAATTGGAAATGGGAAGGATTTGTTATTGAGGTAACAAAGTGTAAAAACACTGAGATTTGTGCCAAGGTGTTATCAGGGCCAAAAAATGTTGGTTTGCAAATGATCAAAGGGAAGTTGAAGGAATCGGATGGAAGTTATTTAGGTATGGTGGCACATCCACAAACTGGAGATACTTATAGCTCTAAGCTGACGATGGCAAATATAGATACTTGGCATATTGATGGCTGTACACCTGCAAATGTTTGTGCAAGTGGTGATTTTAGCCGCATAAAAAAATAGTGTTGTAGTGTAGTTAAAAAGCCGTATCATTTTTTCAAAAAAGGGTGATACGGCTTTTTTATGCAATAAATATGTCCTAGAGTGCTACTGCATTTTTATCACCGCTTAAAAATTTAATAATGAAGCTCACAACAAGAAATCCTGCACCAATTTGCCAAAAACTGACTAGAATGAATTCAAACTTAGAAGAGTCACCAAAATTAATGGTGGGGGGCATGCTTAAAAAATAACCCATTACTTGGGCAATAATAAAGAATATTGAAACGCCTAAAACTATTCTGGCTGACCATGTAACGGCTTTTTGCATATTGCTCTTTAGCGCAAAGTTGGTAACGATTAAAATAATGCCTATCGCGGCTACTACTACACCTAACCACATAAAAGGCTTCATTAATGGCATCATTGCCACCATCATATCTATTAAAGTGTCTTTCATTTTTCTCCCCTTTTTTTTTATAGTTATTGGTAGGACAGTATAAACGATATGCGGCCTTATCAGTATAGGATTATTTACTGATTATTGAATATGCTTATATTGGTGATTAGAAGAAATAACGCTTCGGGTATATTATTTTAGGGGATATTTTCTAGTTTTCATTGTCCTTCGTGGGAATTCATACATCATATAATCCGTTTCATTTGAACCGTTTAACGGCAATCTGCCAGATGTGGTTGCATTCCAACGCAAAGCATTGGAACGAGCAGTTACGGTTCACTTTTTAACCTATTCGAACTATTTAATAATACACTGAATAGTTGCGTTGAATTTAAGTTTTGTAGTTCAAGGGTGAAGCGCTGACCTATTTTTGTAAATAGGTCAGCGATATTTCAGTAATTTTCTAGTTTACGTAATTTTTCAGGCAATAATTTTAAATCCACTAATGCGCTCAAAAGTGACTTTATAAAGGTTGCATCGTCTTCATGCATTATGTTGTAGTATTGAATTTTCATGGTAAGGGCGCTGCCAAATATAATTGAAATTACCGCGAGCATAGAGCCTAGTGATAAAGTTGAAACGCCGGTAATGCCCTGGCCAATAGTGCAGCCCATTGCTAATACGCCACCAATGCCCATTAATGAGGCACCTATTAAGTGTTGAATCATGTCATTTATCGATGAAAACCACTCTATGCGAAAACTTCGGCTAATGATTGAGTAAAGGAATGAGCCTGTAATTACGCCGGCCAGTGCCGCCATACCAAAACTAATTAATAGCGTATTTTGAGGGGTCATTGCGTAAAAAAAAGTTTCGCCCATAGGGTTGATAAATGTAAATGATTGCGTAGCGACGCCAATGGGAATTTCATCCATAAATTCAGCGGTTTCTTTCCATTCATCACCTAGGGGGCCGCCGGTAAAGTACCAGGCGGAAACTACGGCGATGCCAACGACAAGTCCGCTAAAAATATGCCCATGTTGTTTTCTAAATTCGGCAGATTTAAAAATAAAAATGACCAATACACTGGCAAGAATAGCGCCTATTACAGTGCGTGTAATTGCTAAATCGCTGCCATTAAATGCGGCGGTAATTGCGCCTAAATCTTGGCCGGCCATATCAAAAGCACTTAAATCAATAGTGGTTGCTAGTACCCAGGGGTAAAACAACATTTCGTAGAAGGGGGTTTTTACCATAAAATAGGCAAACATTCCCGCGATGATGAGTACAAAAATTGATTTGAGGTTGCCGCCACCAATGCGAATGAGTGACTTATTACCGCAGCCTGATGCGAGCGTCATACCAACACCAAAAGTAATGCCGCCAATAATAAAGCGTAACCAAGCAAAACCCGCTGCTCGATAAGGTGGTAATGTAGTGTCTACACTGGCGATGCTTAATGCTTCTAATAGCGTAACGCCGATAAGTGCCACTGCCATGGCGAGCATCCATGAACGAAGGCGATTTTTATCACCCATGTTAACCCAGTCAGATACGGCGCCCATGGTGCAAAAGTTGGTTTTGTTGACAACTATGCCCATTATCAAAGCGATAACAAAGGCGATAACTAGCATATAGGTGGTAATTTCCATTATTTTTCCTCGTGTAGCAGCATAGCAATACGTTGATGCTGTTACAGTATTAGTCAATGTGATATTTGTCTACAGTGAAGCGGGTAGTAATGCTTGTGGTAGATTCAACATGGGTCAGCTCGTGACCTGTGTAAATCTCAAGCTATGAGATTTAATAATGTGAAGTAAGCCAATTATTTCAAAGCAGTAAACTGTTGCTATATTACCTTTATTGAATGTTTGAATGCAAGTTATCTGTATATATTGAGTGCTATAAAATGGAAATAGTGCCTAAATATGCAGGTTAATATGAAAATTTTATAAAATTAAG
>UOFF01000212.1_pt1 | contig 13702 bp, 10 predicted proteins | sample 1990091 | NCBI WGS metagenome assembly UOFF01 (sample SAMEA4728526, study PRJEB27164) | hydrothermal vent metagenome | biome: marine basaltic hydrothermal vent biome; feature: marine hydrothermal vent; material: mineral | place: Pacific Ocean | collected 2011-06-14/2011-07-23 | depth 1741 m | reverse complement strand
AATGCCTTAGCCGCCTTTTTTTGTTTATTTTTGCCGCGATGATCGTAAATTTTTGTAGTGTCAAGTGATGCGTGGCCCATAAGTTCTTGCACGGTAAAAATGTCTTCTCCGTTATTTAATAAATGTGTGGCAAAAGATTTGCGTAAATCGTGGGGTGTTAAGCGTTTTAATCCGGCCTCTTTATAACGTTTAGTGATAATGTCATAAACGGTTTGCCCGGTAATGGCTTGTAAGGTGATTTTTCCACCTTTGTAAATTCGTACAAACATGGGGCCGGGGGTTTGGCCTCTTTCTTCTAGCCAGCAGTCTACTATATCCATGACGCGATCATTTAGGCCATTTATGCGCTCTTTATTGCCCTTACCCAATATGGTGATTTCGCCATTTTTACGATGATAGGCATTTAAGGAGAGGTTGGCGGCTTCACTGCGGCGTAAGCCTGCGCCATAAACCAGTGCAATTAAGGCGGCATCCCGCATGGAAATTAAGCCTTCTTGTGATAAGCAGTGATCAAGGATGGTATTTAATTCAAGCAATGAGAGTGCACGACCTTTAGGTTCTCTTGATCCTTTTGCTCGCTTTACATCTTTTATATGCTGGTAGGTCTCTATATCAATTATTTTTTGCCGCCAAGCCTCTTTTGCAACGCCTTTAAAACAAGATAGATAAGCGTTAATGGTGGCCGGCGATTTGTTTTCTTCAATGAGCCTGTCTTTTAATTTATAGGCCATTTCATAACTGAGTGATGACCAGTTAAAATCTTCTATTGCATCTTTGTCGGAGATAATTTGAATTGACCGTTTTAGGTAAGAGCGCATTGAAATTCGGCTTTGAGAAGACTCTAAAGATAATAGGTATATTTCTGCCGGGTTTGTGTGTGTCATCGCTTCAGTCTGCTTTAACTTGCGTGAATTCGCAACTCTAGTTCTGTTATTTTAGGGATATTTTATACCCCGTGCAATTTTTGAAATATTGGCTATATTTATAGACGCTGCCAAGGATGGCGGCACTTTAATTTGAAAAATGTGGATTGAATAGCAAAAATTTTAATTCGTTCCATTAATTGACTAATGTCACCGACAAAGTGTGGAAATTATGGAAATATAGGCACATATGCGTAGGCGGCTGTGCATGAATGCTGGCTGTTTGTTGCTTTGTCACAGTATAATTCACCAAAGCTTAAAATCTATTGAAATCAAAATGCCTGTAATTAGTTTTTCATGATATTCTATGATGGTAATATAGATCAAGCCGCTTGAAACCCAACTGAGTGTGGCAAAGACGCAACTATAAGCGTCAAGATGTAACGAGATTAAATGGATGTTTATCCTGTTTGTTTTTGTGATAACTACCCTTTTTTATAACCTGTAATTGTGTTAATAAATTCAATTGCAAATTTTAATCGATAAATTGAGACCGTAATGACGGTGTATTTAAATTTTGAATTTTTACTTATTTTAAAGGCAGGGGTCGAATAATGGCAAATAAAAGGGCTCTTGTAATAGATGATTCTAAATCAGCGCGCTTTGTGCTTAAACGTATGCTCGTTGAGTTACAACTTGATGTTGATGCTGTAGAGTCAGCACAAGATGGCATAAACTATTTAGAGCTAAATCGCCCTGATATCATATTTATGGATCACATGATGCCGGGTATGGATGGCATGGAAGCGACTAAGCGCATAAAAGAAAACCCACAAACTTCAGCTATACCCATCATGATGTACACGTCTAAAGGTGGTGATCTTTACTTAAGTCAATTAAAAGCCTTGGGTATTATTGGCATTGTCCCTAAAACAATCGGTGCACTCGAATTGCAAGAGTCATTGTTGTCTGTGGGGTTAATAGATAATGCGACCTTAGACGCGGCATCAGTAAAAGATAAAACGGTTAGAACTGAAAAAATGCCTGTTACAGCTGACAATAAGGAAGCGGAAGTCAGTGAAGAGGTTGCAATGTTAACTATCTCTATCGATGATTTACGTCAAATGCTAGATGACCAGACCATTGAATTGCATAAGAGCATGTGGTTGGGCATTGAATCTGTTAGCAATGAAATATTTAACCGGCTTAATGTAGAGCTAGAAGATAGGCTCGACCAAATTGAAAATTTAGCTGAAAATACGGATGCAGAACAGTCTTCTAACATACCGCTTAATCAGCCAGTGTCTCGGCAGGTAAATAATATTCAGTCTAAATGGCTGATGTTTATTTTAGGTATTTTATTTCTTATTTCTTTTATCTTCAATTCTATTTTAATTAGCGATAACAGTAAGCTCAAAGATAAAATGGAACAGCAGCAGGTGACTCAGCCGGGCACTAATACAAATAGATCGCTTGGTAATAATGAGCTTGAACAAGGATATGACTCACAGGTTAATCAGGTAGAAATATGGGACTATATTCAATGGGCAACCAAACAAACCATTGAATACCCGTTTGATGAACTAGCCTTAAATGATCAACGCATGTCGTTTGTTGAAAACATTATTAATCGTGCGGTTGATGTGAGGTTTAAAGGTCGCATCATATTGCAAACACATGTGGGTAAGTTTTGTTTAAGCAGTGATACGCTAGGCCGTTATAAGCTGGCTAAAAAGAAAACACCCGTGACCAGCTGTGAACTTGTTGGCAATAATATTCAGCCGAATGATCAGCCTGCCGCGCACCAGTCGTTAGCCTTTGTTAATTACCTTGAAGATACGGCGTTACTCAATGAATCGGGCATTATTATTGAAGTGACTAATTTGCCTAGAAACTCAATGCTCTCAAAATATCCGAAGCAAAAGGCATCTACCACCGCTGACAAGTGGAATAAAGCGGCGCAAAAGAATAACCGCATAAGTGTTAAATTAGACCCAGGTTATTTTAGCATGTAATGCATAGTCTGCGTTATAGGCTCAATTATGTATCAGTTGATATTAATCGTGCTGGGTATATGTTATTCGTCGAATAATATTAACACGTTTCTTTCCGTGGTTTTCTCCACTTAACAATACAGTTCTTGTTTTATACTGTTTGGCTTTATTATCTATAGGTAGTCCTAATAGTCTACAAAAGGCGTCATAGCTGTCTTTAGATGGTTGACAGGGTTTAGATCTGACTTCGTAATACTCTTGGTGGCATCAAAACCGGGGTCAGAGCGCTAAAAAGCGCGGTCTGACCCCAGCTCTCACAACTGTTATAACCTTAACTTAACATGCCTATGCGCTTTGCATGGGAACTAGAGACCGGCGTGAGCAATGACTTGTAGCGCTCATGGTTGGCCAGTAATGCATTGTGGCTGCATCGCTTATACGCTAAAACCAAACACTTGTGCAAAGACATAACTCACAGAATATTGCACAAACATGAGAAAAATAATGGCGAAAAGTGATGAGACATCCATGCCGCCCATGGGGGGAATTAAGTTTCTGAAGTGCTTTAAAATGGGGTGGGTCAAACTGTTTAATAAGCCCACTACTGGGTTGTATGGGTCAGGGTTAACCCAGCTCAAAATGGCTTGAATGATAACCGAGTATAAAAATATATTGATAATAAGTTTGAGCGTACTGCCAATGGCAATAACCAAGATGGGCAGAGGGTCAACCGTTTGATAAACCACGATGGCTTTGATGGTTAAAACGATAAAGGCTAATAGTAATGTTGCCACATCAATGCCACCAAAACCGGGTATTATTTTGCGTAAGGGCATAACCAGTGGATTAGTGATTTTTACAATAAATTGCGATACCGGATTGTAAAAATCAGCGCGTACCCACTGCAGTAAAACCCGAATAAGTAATGCGGTTGCATAAAGTTGAAACAATATATCAATTAAGAATACAAAAGGGTTCATGATTAATTTTTTCCTAACTCATCAGCGAGTTCAATGGCACGACCATGTGCTGCGGTTAATGCTTGTTTAATTATATCGCTGAAATGATTATTTTCAAATGAAGCGATGGCGGCAGCGGTGGTACCGCCTTTCGATGTGACGTTAGCACGCAGTGTGGCAAGGGTGTCATTGCCCTCTAAAGCCATTTGTGCGGCGCCTAGTGCGGTTTGTTTTGCGAGCATTCCTGCGGTTGCTTCATCTAACCCAAGTTCTTTGCCCGCGGCCTGCATGGCTTCTAAAAATAAAAAGAAATAGGCGGGGCCAGAGCCGGATACGGCAGTTACTGCATCCAATTGTGTTTCTGACTCCACCCAGAGGGTTATGCCTGCGGAGCGCAATATTTGATCTGCAGTGCCTTTCAGACTTTTTGAGGTCTTTTCATTGGCAAATAAGCCCGTAGCACCCGCCTGTATGAGCGCAGGTGTATTTGGCATGCAACGGACCACACTATGGCCGCTGCCTAACCAGCGATCAATGTCAGTAGAGCGAATACCGGCAGCAATGGAAATAATGAGCGGACGTGTTTTCAGGGTTGTTTCTTTTAAGCTTAGGCATATTTCTTTAAGTACTTGAGGCTTAACGGCCAGTACCAGTACTTCAGCTTCTTGAATGGCATTAATGTTATTTGCGTCAGTGTGTATGGCAAATTGTTTTTCTAAGTGTGTAAGTTTTTGAATATCCGGGTCGGTAACGGTAATTTTATGCGCAGGATAGTGGTTGTTAATTAATCCACTGATTAAACTGCTGGCCATGTTGCCGCCACCGATAAAGCAAATGTGTTTTGTCATATTTGTCGTATTTAGTTAAATGTTGAAAATGGAAATGATGATTATAGCGCACTCGGGTTTCTGGTACCAAAAATTGCACTGCCTATTCTTAGCAGAGTGCTGCCTTCTGCAATAGCTGCTTCCATATCATTGCTCATGCCCATAGACAGGGTGTCTATTTGTGAGTATTTTTGCTGAAGTGCAATAAAGGCGTGTTTCATTTGGGCAAAAATTTCACGTTGTTGCTCTAGTGTGTCCGCTTTGGCCGGAATCGCCATTAATCCTCGTAAATTAATATTGGGAAGAGCGATAACTTTATCAGCAATTGATGCAATATCGGTTAAGTGAAAGCCTGATTTAGACGTTTCTTGACTGATATTAACCTGTAAGCAAATATTTAACGGTGAGAGATGTACTGGGCGTTGCTGGCTTAATCGTTGGGCAATTTTAAGACGATCAATACTGTGTATCCAAGAAAATTTTTCAGCCAGTTCACGGGTTTTGTTTGATTGTATGGCACCGATAAAATGCCATTCAATTGCGTGCCTTTCTAATTGTTGTATTTTTTCGACAGCTTCTTGCAAATAATTCTCACCAAAACAGGTTTGAGCAGCGTTGAATGCATATAAAATGTCAGCTGCAGGTTTGGTTTTACTGACGGCTAACAGTTTCACTGAGCTTGGTTTTCGCTGATATTTTTGACAAAACGTTACAATATTGCGTTGTATTTGTTCTAAATTATTAGCAATGCTAGTTTTGTGGCATGGCGTTAAACTCATTTATTAAACCTGAATGTTTTAGATAACCCTATTACTTTATCTGAAGATGAGGCTTCAGCTCCGTTTTGTGCCCGTGTTTTGGATATTATAAACAACTAACATTATCTATTGTTTTATATTTGTGATTTATATTGGTGTTAGTTTCGGGTTGAAGCCTGCGGATTTATTGACTATAAGTAGGATACTATTGTAATTTGAAGGCATATGCGGGTTAATTCAAAATTAGCCGAGAAATGTATATGCTGCGTAATGGTTAGGATGGGGGAATGGGCTTGCCGGTCTTTCTGACGGGTGTAACGAGTCTGCGAGGTAAATTATACAACATAGCAATGACGCTTTTATAAGGGGTAATTAATGGATATTGCACAGTTATTAGCTTTTGGCGTGAAAAATGGCGCATCTGATTTACATTTATCGGCGGGTTTGCCTCCCATGATTCGTGTTGATGGCGATGTGCGCCGTATTAATATAGATGCCATGCCCCATGAAGAAATACACGCGATGGTGTATGACATCATGAATGATAAGCAGCGTAAAACCTATGAAGAATTCTGGGAAGTGGATTTCTCTTTTGACATACCCGGGCTGGCCCGTTTTCGTGTCAATGCGTTTAACCATAACCGGGGTGCAGGTGCCGTTTTTCGGACCATACCGTCTAAAATTTTAACCCTTGAAGAACTCGGCGCACCCAAAATTTTTGAAGATATATCCAATACACCACGAGGTATCGTACTGGTGACGGGGCCTACAGGTTCGGGTAAATCGACGACGTTGGCGGGTATGGTTAATCATGTTAATGAAAATGATTATGGGCATATTTTAACCATAGAAGATCCCATTGAATTTGTTCATGAAAGTAAAAAATGTTTAATGAATCAGCGAGAAGTACATCGTGATACGTTAGGTTTTAGTGAAGCCTTACGCTCTGCTTTACGTGAAGATCCCGATGTTATTCTGGTGGGTGAAATGCGTGACCTTGAAACCATACGCCTAGCTTTATCAGCCGCTGAAACCGGACATTTAGTGTTTGGGACATTGCATACCAGTTCGGCCGCGAAAACGGTTGACCGTATTGTGGATGTGTTTCCCGCAGCAGAAAAAGATATGGTACGTGCCATGTTATCAGAATCATTGCGTGCGGTTATTGCACAAACGTTATTAAAAAAAATTGGAGGTGGACGCGTCGCGGCCCACGAAATAATGATTGGTACACCTGCCATACGTAATTTAATTCGTGAAAACAAAATTGCGCAAATGTACTCCGCTATTCAAACTGGGCAATCTTACGGTATGCAAACCCTCGATCAGAATTTAAAAGAATTGGTGGAACGGGGTCTTGTGACTAGAGAAGATGCTAGAAATAAAGCAGCGAATAAAGATTCGATTTAAAAACACATTATTATTCTTAACTATAAGCAATACGAACCGGAGTTTATAAATGGATAGAGATAAGGCCATCCGATACATGCATGATTTATTACGCATGTTGGTGCAAAAAGATGGATCTGATTTGTTTATTACCGTAGGTGCTGCACCGTCTATGAAAGTAGATGGAAAAATGACACCGTTATCCAATCAAACGCTATCACCCGGGCATACACAAACTCTAGTGCGCTCTATTATGAGCGACAAACAATTGGGCATGTTTGAAGCAGAGCAGGAAGTTAACTTTGCGATTAGTTTGCCCGGCGTATCCCGATTTCGTGTTAATGCATTTACGCAACGCGGCTCTATGGGCATGGTGTTGCGGGTTATTCGGTCTGAAATCCCCAATTTTGATGACCTCAGTTTGCCTGATGTATTACAAGATATTGCTATGACCAAACGGGGTTTGGTTATTTTTGTGGGCGCGACAGGTTCGGGTAAATCCAGTTCGCTTGCGTCAATGATTGGCTATCGAAATGATAATTCGTATGGCCATATTATTACCATAGAAGACCCCATTGAATTTGTGCATCAACATAAAAATTGTATTGTCACACAACGGGAGGTGGGTGTTGATACGGCAAATTATGATATTGCATTAAAAAATACATTACGACAAGCACCAGATGTTATTTTAATTGGTGAGGTGCGTGATCGTGAGACCATGGAGTATGCCATTGCATTTGCTGAGACGGGTCATTTATGTTTAACCACCTTGCATGCAAACAGTACTAACCAGGCACTGGATCGAATCATTAACTTTTTTCCTGAAGAGCGTCGCCCTCAGTTATTAATGGATTTATCGTTAAATTTAAAATCGATTATTTCACAACGTTTAATTCCCTTAAAAGGGGGAGAAGGTCGTGTGCCGGCAGTTGAAATTATGCTCAATACGCCACTTATGTCTGACTTAATATTTAAAGGTAATGTCCATGAAATGAAAGAGCTTATGTCGAAGTCAAATGAATATGGCATGAAGACATTTGACCAATCTTTATTTGAATTGTATGAAGAAGGTGATATTACTTATGAGGATGCATTACGAAATGCAGATTCGCTTAATGATTTAAGATTGCGTATTAAACTGAAAGGCAAAGATGCAAAAAATACCGATTTAATGGAAGAGGTGTCAGGCATGAGTATGGAAGAAGATTCTTCGGATGATAAGAATCATTTACGCTAAATGTAAAGGTTGAATGAATGTGAACTTGCACCCCTATTTAAAGTTGATGGCAGAACGTGGTGGGTCTGATGTGTTTTTTACAACGGGTGCGCCCGTCAGTATGAACATCGAAGGAAAAATGCATTCGATTGGTAAAACGCCGTTAGAGCCGGGCATGACCAAAGAAATTGCTTACAGTGTCATGGATGAAAATCAGAAAATGGGTTTTGAAGCAACCATGGAAATGAATTTAGGAATGTCGATAAAAAATATCGGTCGTTTCCGCATTAATATTTACACTCAACGTGGTGAAGTTTCTATGGTCATTCGATATATTAAATCGGATGTTCCATCATTAGATAAATTAAATTTACCTGACAAATTAAAAGATTTAGTGTGTAATCGAAAAGGTTTAGTTTTAGTGGTGGGTGCGACCGGCTCAGGTAAATCGACAACGCTGGCATCAATGATAAATTATAGAAGTTTAAATATGCCGGGGCATATTTTAACCATTGAAGATCCTATTGAATATATGTTTGATCATCAAAAATCCATTGTGGGTCAGCGTGAAGTCGGTTTAGATACCTTGTCATATGAAAATGCATTAAGAGAAGCCATGCGTGAAGCACCCGATGTTATTATGATTGGTGAGGTGCGTGACCGTGAAACCATGGAAGCGGCCATTCAATATGCAGATACAGGGCATTTATGTTTAAGCACTTTGCACTCGGTAAATGCCAACCAAACACTCGATCGTATTTTAAGTTTTTTTCCACCGGATGCACGTAACCAAATTTTAATGGATCTCTCACTTAATTTGCAGGCCATTGTCTCGCAACGATTAGTTGAAGGCTTGAAAGGTAAGCGCATTGCAGCCATTGAAATATTAATTAATTCACCTTATATTTCCGAACTTATTCGGCGCGGTGATTTTAATGAAATTAAAGAAATTATGGAAAAAGGTGAGGCAGATGGCATGCAAACTTTTGACCAATCTCTTTACCAGCTATTTGAAAATGGAAAAATTGATATTAAAACCGCATTGTCTTATGCCGATTCTCGGAGTAATTTAGAATGGAAAATTAATTTCGGTGGTGGTGTGACGGGTGCCAGAGAGGAAGATGGTGAGTTGCCTTCCACGGGAGATGAAGATGAATTGCCAGAGGTCAAATAAATTTAAGAAAAATACCAATAAGTCACTGTAATCGCAGCAATGAAGCCTGCGAAGTCTGCCATAAGCCCAGCTTGAATGGCGTATTGTGTTTTTTTTATGTTTATCGCGCCAAAATAAACGGCCAGAACATACAGCGTGGTCTCGGTAGACCCAAACATAACGGCCGCGATTTTAACGATGATAGAGTCTTCACCATAGGTCACAATCAGTTCTGATAATACGCCAACAGACCCGCTGCCGGTTAATGGCCGAATAAGTCCCATAGAAATAACCTCTGCTGGAAAGCCGAATAAATCTGCTACAGGTGATAGCAGTGTTAATAAAAAATCGAGCGCACCACTGGCTCTAAAAATAGCAATGGCAAATAGCATAGCAACCAGATAAGGCATAATGTTGACGGCAATAGTAAAGCCTTCTTTGGCTCCATCGACAAACGCTTCATATACCGCAATGCCTTTCAGTAATCCATAACTAATAATGCCTAAAATCAATAATGGAATAATTAAGCTGGTTAACTGTTGCATGTAGTGGCTCGTTTTCTTGCATAGAATTTGGCGACGGTAATAGCGGTTATGGTAGAGCAAGTGGTGGCTAAAATAATGGGAATGATGAGCTCAGCAACTTGGGTGCCCATTAAGGCAATTAACGTTACCGGAGGGAGCAGTTGTACGCTGGAGGTGTTGAGGGCTAAAAACATACACATTTCATCACTTGCCTGGTCTTTCTGAGTATTTAATTCTTGTAGCTGTTGCATGGCTTTTATGCCTAAAGGGGTGGCAGCATTACCCAAACCGAGAATGTTGGCACTCATATTCATGCTGATGCTGCCCAAGGCGGGGTGGTCTTTGGGAATATTGGGGAATAGCCAATGTAATAAGGGGTGTACAATTTTAACCAATTTATCAATCAGGCGGCTCTTTTCGGCAATTTGCATAAGCCCTAACCAGAGCGCCATAATACCAATTAAGCCGATAGCTAATTTGATCGCAAATTTTGCCATGTCGAAAGCGGCTTGAGTTACGGCGCGCAGTTTGTTCCAGTGTAATTCTGGCAGCAGTATGTTTAATTTTGAGGCATCTGTTGAAATAATACGGGCAATTAATAGTGTGTCACTGCCATTTGCGGTGGCGATATTTTGCAGCTCGTCAGAAATTTTAGAATTTAAATGAATATATAAATAGTGTTTTTTTATATCTGCCTTCAATTTAATGCTGTTGAACGTGATGGTGATTGAGTTAGGCGAGTTGTTTATAGGGGCATAAGAAATACTTTGTGTTATTCCGTTATTATATTTATTTGAAATTTCATCTCGAATATCTTGTCCAAGTGCAAACAGAATACCAAAAATGATTAAACCTGCCCATATTTTATTAAGCATTGATGCCGTGCCTTCAAAGTGGTAAGGATAACAGTTTTCCTTTAAGGAATTTCTAGTGTGTTATTCAAGTGCAAGCTTATCGTTTATAATGATCAAAACTCATTCAAAGGCTTGGTTTGTGCTTAATGTTAGCAGCGTCATAATATAACCCAAGTTCATCGAAATTAAGATAATAAGGTAAATGGAAAAAATGTACAAACTGGTGTGGATAATAAGTAGTTTATTAGTGGTAACGCAAGCAATGGCTGCGAAAGATCGTGATTGGTCTGACGTGCTCAATAGCGTGACAGATTCAATTGTTACCATAAGAGTGGATGCGGCACGTTCTTTTGATACCGCAAGAAACAGTTCCACTCAGGCAACGGGCTTTGTCGTTGATGCACAAAGAGGCATTATTTTAACCAATCGGCATGTGGTTCAATCAGGCCCTGTGATTGCAGAAGCGCTATTTGCAAACCGTGAAGAAATTGTGCTTAAACCCATTTATCGTGATCCGGTTCATGATTTTGGTTTTTTTCAATATGATCCTAAAGCCTTAAAGTTTATTCAGCCAAAAAGCTTACCGATTAAACCGAAGGAGGCCATTGTGGGCCGGGAAATTCGAGTGGTAGGCAATGACGCAGGTGAGCAGCTTTCTATCCTTGCGGGCACGCTTGCTAGAATCGATCGAGCCGCACCTTATTATGGCAGGGGTAAATATAATGATTTTAATACATTTTATTATCAGTCGGCGTCGGGTGTTTCTGGTGGTTCTTCTGGATCGCCTGTCATCGATGTTCAAGGTAACGTGATTGCTCTGAATGCGGGTGGCTCTACAAGTGCGGCATCGAGTTTTTTTCTACCTTTAGAGCGTGTTGAACGGGCGTTAAAATTAATTCAACAAAAACAGCCGATAACTAGAGGCACGCTGCAAACCACGTTTGACTATAAACCTTATGATGAATTAAGACGCTTAGGTTTGTCGTCTAGAATGGAAGCAAAATTACGTAAAATAAATCCTGGTATTGGGTTATTGGTGGTGAGAAGAAGCCTACCAGGCTCTCAGGCGCATTTATTATTGAAGCCCGGAGATATTGTAATAAAAGGCGGCATAATTGGTAAAAAATTAAGTTGGTTAAGAAAATTTGAAGGGTTAGAGATATTGTTGGATGACAATGTAAATAAAGAAATAAATTTAGAAGTTATACGTAATGGTGTTGAGTTAGAAATAGCGATTAAAACAGATGACTTGCACGTGTTGTCTCCTAATCGGTATATTACGTTTGGACAGTCAATATTACATAATTTGTCTTATCAGCAGGCGCGTCATTTGAATCGGCCGGTTGAAGGTGTTTTTGTTGCAGAGCCGGGTTATGTTTTATCAACTGCTGGTGTTCCTCGTGGTTCAATCATTTTATCGATAGATGATAAAGCGGTAAAAAACATTGATGATGTCGATGAAGTCATTTCTTTTTTAGCGGATCGTCAACAGGCGACAATAAAATATATTACTTTTAAAGAAAGCCAGCGTATTCAGGTGACGGTTATGCGCATGGATCGACGCTGGTTTCCCTTGGAGCGCTGCTACCGTGACGATGATTTAGGCGTTTGGCCATGTACGGCGATGGCCAGTAATAAAGATGAAGAAGTGGTTGATACTGCTAAAGTTGAATTTATTGAATATGCGGATAAGAGAGCAAATCGCCTAGCACCTTCGCTTGTATCGGTGCACTTTGATATTCCTTTTAATGTTAATGGCACCAGCGATTTACATTATGTGGGTTCAGGTTTAATTATCGACAAAAAAGATGGCCTTGTTTTGGTTGATAGAAACACCGTGCCAATGAGTATGGGCGATGTACGTATTGTGTTTTCTGGGGCATTAGATATCCCTGCCAAAGTCATTTTTGTTCATCCATTACATAATATTTCAATTATTCAATATGATCCTAAATTACTGGGTGAAACAGGCGTTGAAGAGGCGGTACTTAGAAATGAAAAATTGGAATCGGGTGATAAAGTTTGGTTAGTGGCGTTAAAAAATGGTCAGGAAATATTGGTTGAAGATATGAGAGTTTCATCAATAGAATCACTGAATTTTACGTCAACAAAAATTCCTGTTTTTAGAGAGTCGAATTTAGATGCGATTAGTTTAAATAATGCACCATCAAGTCAAGGCGGGGTATTAACCGATAAAGAAGGTGATGTATTAGCGCACTGGTTAAGTTTTGCATATGGCAGTGGCAATAAAACCAAGCAATATGAATGGGGCGTGCCGACAGAAATAGTAATGGCGTTATTAGAGCAATGGCGCTGTTGTAATACGTTTGAAATAAGATCGTTAGAAATTGAATTATCGACATTGACCATTGCTCAAGCAAGAAAAATTGGTTTATCTGATGAATGGACTGAGCAACTGCAAACTGATGATGCGAGACGACAAGTCTTAGTTGTTAGTCGGCGTGTTGCGGGTTCTGATGCTGAGCAAAAGCTCATAGAAGGCGATCTACTATTGGCGATAGATGATGAGGTTATTCGTAACTACCGTGATGTAGAAAAAAACACTCAAAAAGAAGAAGTGACATTGACGATTAGTCGGCTCGGTAAAGAAATATCAGTTAATGTGAAAACTAAAGAGTTAGCAAACTTTGGTGTTAATGAGGCTGTTTTATGGAGTGGCGCACTAATACAAAATTCGTATCGAGAATTATCATTGCAAAGAGGGATAAAACCCGAAGGCGTTTATGTTAGTTATGTTTATTCTGGTAGCCCATCAAACAGAAGTGGCTTAGGTGCCTTGTTGAGAATTGTTGAATTTAATGGTGAAAAAGTTGAAGATTTAGACAACTTTAAAGAATTAATTGAACGATACAAAGACGAAAAATTTATCCAATTGAAAGTGCTCGATTTAATTAACCGCGAGTCGGTGATTAGTTTACGCCAAAATAATTATTATTGGCCGAGTCGAATTATTGAGCGTAAAGATGGTAAGTGGAGTAGTCGTTGATTTTACATTACCAAATGATAGTGCACTCATCTCTAGTTCCCACGGTCCTCCGTGGGAATTCATACCTCACTCTACCGACAGCCAACGTATGCATTCCAACGCAAAGCATTGGAACGAGAAAAAACGCAGATTCCTTAACTTAATGGCAGTGACGC
>UOFF01000118.1_pt1 | contig 14049 bp, 10 predicted proteins | sample 1990091 | NCBI WGS metagenome assembly UOFF01 (sample SAMEA4728526, study PRJEB27164) | hydrothermal vent metagenome | biome: marine basaltic hydrothermal vent biome; feature: marine hydrothermal vent; material: mineral | place: Pacific Ocean | collected 2011-06-14/2011-07-23 | depth 1741 m | reverse complement strand
AATGAAATAAAAGAGCTTCAAGTGAACGTCGTTAATTTTACAGAGGAAGATAAAATAATGAATTTTGCAGCAGATATAAATTCAGCGATACTCAAATTAGATGAGTAAGGTATGACAGCGTATAAACACCTTAATTGAATCCTTTAATCTAATTAAATCAAAAAATATAGGGACTATTTTTCATGTGAAAAACAGCCCCTATATATAAATAACGCAAGCACACACAGCCTTTCTGCTTCTCAATAAAAACTTAAACACCACCCTCCACCCACTCAGCAACAAATTTCTCAACCACCAACTTATCAATAAACTCCTGCTCAAGTCTGCCCTTCTCCAATTGCAATAACTTTTGATACAAGTTTTCTTCATCTGCATTTAAATATTCAGGCGTTTTTTGCCCAGCTGTTTCGAGTTCTTTTACGGCTGATTTTTTGTTGTTTTCAAACGTTTCATCATCCATCATTAATGCGGTTAGTTGGGGTTGCAGGTTTCTTGCTATTGATAGCATGCGTAAACCCCAGCTGTCGATATCGCCCCAGTAGGCTATGTGGCAGGTGTTAAAATGGGCGTTGCTTAGCCAGTTCAAATTTAATCCCGCACCCAGTATGGCGATGGTGTTTTTTAGTTGAGGGAGTTGGTAATGACAGCGTTCGTTTTCTATTATTATGATGTGGCTGCAAGGGAGTTTTGTTTTTGCTAGTTCGGTTGCTTTTACGCGCTGTTGTTGGAAAGGTAGCAGGCCTTTTGATAACGGCACGACCAATAGCCAGTGATCATTTTCTGATGCAGCATTTAAAAATACCTCTAAACTGATATTTTCGAGTGCCTGATTAAAACGAATATTAAGCAATTTAATTAATAATGTACGATTATTCTCTATAAATTTACTGTCAATATTGTTTATTGACAGGGCGCGTAAAGGACGGCCTTGAGCACAACCTTCTTGTAATTGCATGGCGAGTTCACAACATTGCACCACCTGCTGCGGCGAAGCATTACGCCATACACTGCGCTGGCGCACCAATAATACATGAAACATTGCTTCAACTCGCATAAGCACATTGGAAAGAAATTCAAACTCACTACTGACCGTTTTATCTTGACAAGCAGCCACCCACTCTTTGTTATTTTGAATGCACCAAACAAGTGGCATGTCGACGATTGTGCTGGCCGATTGATATTTTATTGATTGCCATTCAACTTGTCCGATTTTTTCATTGCGCCAGTGTTGTAAATGCGCTCGCAAATTGGCTGATGTTTGTTTAATTTGTGATGCCTTGGGTTTGCCAATGGGCAATAGCAATGGCCAGCAGGTGTCATTTAATAAGCGACTTTCCCGAAGGTCGGCCTGCTGCCATTGGCGACGTAATTTTGAACGCAGCTCCATAGGCAATTTCATGTTTGTTTAGTTTTTGTTATTTGTTGCTTAAGGTGTTGATCAATTTCCTGCCAGCTTAAACTGACGGCTGACGATTGTTGTTGGCGGCGATGCACCAACACAGCAGATTGTGTATGGGTGCGCAGTAATCGCATTTCTTTATTAGGCGTTACAAATAAAGGGTGTAAGCCAAACTCTCGCAGGGCTAAAATAATGCGGGCGGCAACGGCTTGCGAGCTTTTTGAAAAAGCTTCGTCGAGTATTACGGTGCCAAATAAAGGGGTTTTACAATTTTTAGGGCACAGGGCATAACTTAGTGATGCGGTTAAAATAAAACTGGCGATAATTTCTTTTTCTCCCCCACTGCCGCCTTTAGAGCCGGTGCGGGTTTCTAATATTGTTCCGCTATCTCGTTCGATAATTTCCACTGAAAATTGCAGTCGATAACGAGGGTCAAGTAAGGCCTGTGCCGGGCGTGTGCGTTTTCGTTCTACCGCATCGCGCAATAATTGAATCAATGCCATTAACGCTTTGTAATGTGATTCACCCTGGTCATCTTGCAATGCAGCGCTGCGTAAATTGCGTTGTGCTTTGTGCAGGGTTTGCAATGATTCATGGCTAACTTTTTGGGGCAGTAATTGTAAATATCGGCCCGCTTGAAAATCAACCTCCCGCAATGTGGCATTAAGCTCTTCAATGCGTTCTTCTATTACTGATACTTCATTTTCAATTCGGGTTAATAATTGAGTTACACCTTGATCTGACGATTGATTTAAATAATGTAAAAAACGTTCCAATTTATCCGGCAAAGCTTCCCGAGTTAATTGTTTTAACTGTTCCATATAGGCGGCAACATCTTCCAGCTCTGTGCCTGCTTCACTTAAAGCACCGGTATCTTTTTGTTTTGCATTCACCATTTGCCGCCCCAACTGGCCTTCTAATGCGGCCAGTTTTTGTTGTTGGCGGGTTGTTTTTTGTTGTAATGCATGCATGGCTTCACGCTCTAAGTCGACCAGCTGCTCTCGCTGGTCACTTTCAACCATTGCGTAGTCTGCCTTTAGGCGTTCTATTTGTTTTTCAGTTAACGATTGCGCTAGCCTTTGTTTGGCACGCGTGGCTTTATTATGTGCTTCTTGTTTTTTATCTTGTGCGCGGCCCTGAGAAATTTTTAATTGCTGTATCGTCTCTTGAATATTTGTCAGCGTGTTTTTGGCTTCATGCCACTGCTGTTCTGCTTTTGCGGTATCCGATTCGGGGTTTTGTAAGGCGCTTAGGCGTTGTTTTAATTGTTCGAGCAAAGCCTCTGCATCTGCCACATTCAGTTCACTGTAATCAATGGTTTGCAGATGCACTAATAAACTTTTTTGTTGCGTCAAATGTTGTTGATGTACTTTAAGGGCCTCAAGTTGCTGGCGTAATTCTTCTGCCAATTGTTTCGCATCTAGTTGTTGCTGTTTAAGTTCGGTAAGCCGTGAACGGTTATCAAATCCGGTAATCCATCCTTGGTTAAGGGCTCTTTGATCTTGTTTTTCAAACAAGCCTTTTTTGCCCGACATTAAACCTTCACGGGTTAAACCATATGGCTGATTTTTTAATTCATCGGCAGAGGCAACACAATGCCGGTCAATACCTGCCAGAAAATTTTTAACGACCGCTGGCTGGCCGTCTTGTTTAAATTTAACTTTGTGGCAAAAACCGTTATCTAATGGCTGGCGTGTTTGTTGATAATCGGCGCTGTTAAGCAGGCGCACATGCAAGCGGTTATTGCGTTGGTTAATCCAATTTAAGGCGGGATGCATATCATTGGGTGCCACGACTAGGCGTAATCGATGGCTACCAATGGCACGTTCAATGGCACCTTGCCAGAGCTTGTCTTGCACTTCTATGCATTGGCCAATATAAGGTATTTGCTGTGGCGATATTTGCAGTTCTTCTGCCAGTGCCTGTTGAAAATGTCGAAAATCACTGGGAATACTGCTGTCTGGTGTGGCCAGCACTTGGCTAATTTCTTTATTTAAACTATTGAGCTGGTCTTCTGCATTAAGTGTTTGCTGAGTTTGTTGTTCTCGTGAATGTTCTAATTCATCCAGCTCGGCGTTAAGTGTTGTTAATTTTGTTTCGGCTTGTTGCTGGTTAACCCGCAGTTGCTCACGACTCAGTTCGTTTTTAAACGTTAATGTTTGACACAGTTGTTGATAATCTCGTGCATTTTGTTGCAAACGAATATGTTGCTGATGCTGATCGTCAATTTGTCTTTTCAAATCTTCGATACTGGCACCACCTAATTTTTGATAGCGCTGGTAACAATCATCGACTAAGGTTTGTTGTTGATGGGCTTGTTGTTCATGTTGTTCTAATGCCAGGCTGCAACGTTCTATTTCATGTTGTTGGGCAGCGATTTCGTTTGCCCATAAACGGTAGGCTTGGTGTGCATACCACTGTGGCAATAAATCATTAAGTTCGTTTAGCTGATTCAATTTGCTATTCGCTACGGCGCGTTGCTGTTCTGTTTTTTCTACCGGTAAAAGCGATTGTTGTTGCTGTTTGGCAATTTCTAACTCAGCATGAATGCCGGTTAAATCATCAAACTCATTTGCCACTTCTGCGGCGCGTTTAAAAGCCGAGCGATTATCCAGCACCAGCTCACGAAACAGCTCATCAATGCTGTTAAGTTGTTTTAACCCAGCAGCACGATTTAACAAGACAAACGCATTTTCGCCCACTTCAAAAAAACGCCTAACCTGTGCCAAATAGGCTTTTTTATTTTCGGTGACCAATACGCCTTGCAACTCTTTGAAGTGCAATTTGAAATTACGGGTTCCCTGTTCTTGCAATAATTGCAAATAATCCGCCAAGCCATACACAGGCTCGTTGTTGTTTGCATCAATAGTGGATGTGTCAAACAGCCAAAGTCGCTTCATGTCGCTTTGGCTGGTGGAGCTGCTGTCGAGCCAGAGCAATGCAATTAAACGTAGCGTTGATTCACCTTGTGATAACTCAACACTGATGCCGGTAATGGTTTGTGCCGGGCGTGCGGTGTGTATTGAATCGTCCTCACCTCCCACGCCGGTAACGCCGCGTACATACGATATTAAATCACGATCAGATTCATGCCCGCCCGTAGATGCTAAGTTGTATCTGGGTTGGGCACAAATTAATGTCATGATTGCATCCACCAGTGTGGTTTTGCCACTGCCGGTTTGCCCGATTAAAGAACAGCCCGCCGGATCAAATGCCATGCGATGTAAACCGCTAAAGGGCCCCCAGTTAAAAACTTCTAGTTGGCTTAAGCAATAGGCTGGGGTGGTTTCTGTTTCGTTCATTCCGGGCAATGCTTGTTGTGCGCTCACGATGGTTTCTCGCTCAATTGCTGTTCACCACCCTCTTGTTCTTTGATATGTTTTTTCAATGCGGCAATTAAATTTTTTAAGTTTTCAGGGTTCGCCACATGGGCAATTAGCGGTCTAATCGTCACTCTTTCATTATCATCAATATCCGACACTAGGCCATAGCTTTTAAGTTGATCGAGTAACTGGCGTAGGCGTTTATTTTCTTTTTCATCAGACCCCGTAGCACCCAAAAACTGGTTGAGTTGTGGCAATAAATCATCGAGAAACACCAGTGCTTTTTGGTCACCCACACCGGCTTCCATTTCATGGGCAACAAAATGCTGGCGCAATATGGCCAGCAGTAAACTTTGTTCTAAATTCATGCGTTGACGGCGCACTAGCGGGTGCTGCCAGTCGTCCATTAATTCATCAATCGGTTCATTGGCAGGCTCATCACCCTGCCCTTGCTTGCACTTATCACCCACCAATACAAACACCAAACCGCGCACATCGTCTATGCCCAATTTTAAATCCAACGGTGATAATATTTGTTCAATAGCCATTTTATGATGCAAGCAATGCTGGTAGTAATTTGGCTTATTTACCATTTCCACTATGCCGGTTTTAATCAGTTCTTGTGCAACTCGTTTTGTTTGCTGATCATAGCCTGGGACTAGGTTTTCATTATCAGTTTCAGATAATGTTTCGTGTTGATTCGCCATTTAAACTTCAAACTCCATGGTTTTTGTATCTTCAATATTAAGTGCCACGGTGGGCACATTAAACCGTACGCGAGTTTTATTTTGAATAATTTCAAGCTGTTCATACTGCGCGGGTTTTACGCTATCACTTGCCATGGCCATGCTCAGCCACAAAGCGATGGCTTCCAGATCATGCTGCGGGGGTAGTTCACGGGCAATTTCAGCAATGCTCATATGACTCAAACCCAATTTTTGCTGACTGCTGGCTAATAGTTCAAGGGTTTCATCAAATAAAGCTTGCTGATTTAAACCGTCAAAACTTTCCCAGAAATCTTCATCCAGTTCATCCAGTTGTGCAGTTTGTGGTAACAAATTCAGCGCTTGTGTTGCGTCTGGTTTCCATTCTTTAAAACGCAATCGTTCAATAAGTGGCAAGCCGTTATTGGCTAATGCCACGGGGGGCAATGATGATGGTCGGCGGCGAAATTTTTGCAACGACCAGTCTAATGTCACGGCGCTTGCAAACACATCATTAAGCAATTGCCCCACACGGTGATGCTCGGCAGCCAGCCCGGTTTTTAAAAAGCCGCGCACATCTTTTTCACTGCGGGCGCGGGCTTTAAGCACCCGGCCCGATTCCATAACCAATCGCATAATCAGCCAGCGTAAGTCTGACTGCTGCACTAATGTTAAGGCTTTTTTTGCACTACTATGGCTGGCGATGGTGCGTAATTGTCGCTTCATTTTTTCTAACTCAAGCGCACGGCCTAGTTGCTGATAAAACCCATTAAATACTTTTCCTTCGGGTGTTTCTAAAAGCTCTTCATGGCTATCTAACAGTTTATCTACAATTTCACCCCGATTATTTTGCTCTGCGATAATCGATTCCCGCAGGTTATGGTCGGCATCGCGATAAGAGTCTTCTACCCGACGAAAATCATGGGACAAACTGGTGGATAAGGCATAAATTTCACGGATGGATTCTACCGCCTGGGCTTCGGGTAGCACCTCTATATTACCTTGTTTCACCTGAGCCAATTCGGCTTCAAGTTCTGCAATTTTACTTTTTAGAAATGCCTCACGTTGCTCTGGGTTGGGGTTAAGGCTGGCTTCAAGGTGCTCTATTTCACGCTGCACAACCGCCAAGCGTGAAGCCGAGCTACTCATAATGCGTTGATCTAGCCCTTGCACGAAACGTAAGACTGAATCCAATGCATCGGTTGCCAATACCCTTCCTTGTCGCTCTTGTAACAACCCGCGTTTTATCCAACCACGAATTTCACGACGTGCTTCCTGCTGATAGTCGCTACTGCATTCAATTTCGCCATTTTCCTGCTGTGTTCGCAGTAATTGTGCTAAATCGAGCACCACGGTATCAAACTCCACACTTTCTAAGTTTTCTTTAAACAGCGATTGCAACACCGCAATCATCAACGGCCCTTTTGTGGCCGCCAGTAATTGCCATGCAGGGTGGTGCTTACGTAGCTGGAGTGTATTGGGTGAAGACGAGGATTGATTGACTATGTTAATGTGAGACATGCTTAAGCCATGATTTTTGTTAAAACTGTAATTCGTTAATAAGCCCTTTACGGTGAACGATTATTTTACCTCAAATTCATACTTCATCTACAAACTATTCAACCTAAATTAATCAGTTGACCGCGTAGCAATACGTTAAGTGCATGAGAATATTGATTTTTACTAAACGATGTAAATCACCCATTCAGTGAAGTCGCTACACCTTGAAAGTGTTCAACTAATTAATTTAGGTTCAACACTTAATAACCAGCTTGCAGTCAAGTTATCGACAATATATATAAGCGAACAAACTCAATTATTTTCAATAACTTACAAGATAACTCCACCTCACTAATGAGTATATCAGTCTTACCGATATGTCATAAGCGATTGCTAATACGGGTAAAAACCGATAGAATCATGCGGTTTTTACCCCTTGCTTTTCAATTACAATATAAGCAACCCATTATGCCAGCTAAATATACATTAAAAATAGTGACTGATTTTGCGTCTGCCCACACACTCCGTGATTATCCCGGGGCTTGTAGCCGCATGCATGGGCATAACTGGAAGGTGGAGCTTGAGCTGGAATCATCTCAACTCGACGCTATCGGCATGGCTGTTGATTTTAAAGCCATGAAAAAAGCCACTAATGATGTCTGTGATCGTCTAGACCACCGATATTTAAACGAGATAGCGCCATTTACTGAAATTAACCCAACCGCCGAAAACATGGCCGCATGGATATTTCATGAAGTTGGCAAAAAACTTAACACCGATACCCTGCACGTCAGTTCTCTCACTTTGTGGGAAACAGAACGCGCCTGCGTAACCTACAGCGAATAAAGAAGAGAAGCAAGATGACCGATGCTACCACCATGCCCGATGTACAAAATAGCCAGGACAAACGTCAAATTGCTATTAACAAAGTCGGTATAAAAGATATTCGCCACCCCGTGCAAGTCAAAGACCGCTCTGGTCACACCCAACACACCGTTGCTAACTTCAATATGTATGTGGATTTACCCCATAATTTCAAAGGCACACACATGTCGCGATTTGTGGAAATATTAAATAGCCACGAACAAGAAATTACCGTTAAAACCCTACGCACCATGCTAACCGAAATGACGAAAAAACTTGATGCGGAGAATGGCCACATTGAAATGACATTCACTTATTTCGTCAATAAAAAAGCCCCTGCATCTGGTGTTCAAAGCCTATTAGACTATGAAGTCACATTTTATGGCGACAGAAAGGATGGTAAAAACCATGTCGCGGTTAAAGTGGTTGTTCCCGTAACCAGCCTTTGCCCTTGCTCCAAGAAAATTTCAGATTATGGCGCACATAACCAGCGTTCACATGTCACCGTCAATGTAACAACAAATGACTTTATCTGGATTGAAGACTTAATTGATATTGTTGAACAAGAAGCCTCTTGTGAATTATATGGTTTACTCAAGCGCCCGGATGAAAAAATAGTCACTGAACGCGCCTACGATAACCCTAAATTTGTTGAAGATATGGTGCGTGATGTGGCTTCGCGTTTAAATGATGATAAGCGTATTCGCGCATATGTGCTTGAGTCTGAAAACTTTGAGTCAATTCATAATCACTCGGCTTATGCGTTGATTGAGCATAATAAAGACACCTAATTTCAAGTCATAAGCGCAAAATTCAATTAGGGTTGGGGTGACACAGAAACCCCAACCAACACACATTAGGTATAAACAGGGGTTTATTTCTTCCGCTTAGCGGCAATTCTTAAGCGTAATGCATTCAATTTAATGAAGCCCGCCGCATCTTTTTGATCGTATGCACCATCGTCTTCTTCAAAAGTGGCAATTTTTTCATCGAATAATGAATCTGACTCTGAACGTCGACCCACCACTGAAACAGCGCCTTTATATAACTTAAGTCGCACGTCTCCGTTTACATGCACTTGAGATTCATCAATCATCTTTTGCATCATTTCCCGTTCAGGGCTCCACCAATAACCGTTATAAATTAACTCGGCATATTTTGGCATGAGTGAATCTTTAAGGTGAGCAACTTCACGGTCAAGGGTTAATGACTCGATAGCACGATGCGCTTTCATCATAATGGTGCCACCCGGTGTTTCATAACATCCCCGTGACTTCATTCCAACATAACGGTTTTCAACAATATCTAAACGCCCGATACCATTATCACCGCCTAATTTATTGAGCGCTTCCAATACCGTTGCTGGGCTCATGGCTTTACCATCAATCGCAACGATATCGCCCTTTTCATAGGTTAATTCTATGTAAGTCGGTTTATCTGGCGCATTTTCAGGTGATACTGACCAACGCCACATATCATCTTCCGCTTCAGCCCATGGGTTTTCTAAAATATCACCTTCATAAGAAATATGTAACAAGTTGGCATCCATCGAATAAGGTGACTTTTTCTTAGCGCCGTCTTCCGTGCTGACAAAATCAACTGCAATGCCGTGTTTTTCGGCATAGGCCATTAACGAGGCACGTGAGCTTAAATCCCACTCACGCCAAGGGGCAATCACTTGCACACCCGGTTTTAGCGCATAGGCACCCAACTCAAAGCGCACTTGATCATTACCTTTACCCGTTGCCCCGTGAGAAATGGCATCTGCGCCGGTTTCATTGGCAATTTCAATTAGGCGTTTTGCAATTAAGGGGCGGGCTATTGACGTACCTAGCAGGTATTCGCCTTCATATATCGCGTTAGCTCGAAACATGGGAAACACGAAATCACGCACAAATTCTTCGCGTAAATCTTCTATATAAATTTCTTTAATGCCCATCGCTTTGGCTTTAGCCCGCGCGGGCTCCACTTCTTCGCCCTGGCCTATATCGGCGGTAAATGTCACTACTTCACAATCATAAGACTCTTCCAGCCACTTAAGAATAATGGACGTATCAAGACCGCCTGAATAGGCTAAAACGACTTTATTTACCTTCGACATAGTGTCTCCGCATGCTTTAAACATTAAAAAGGCGGGCATTATACCGTAGACAAGGGCTTTAGGGTGGAGATTTTTCTAGTATAAACTCACTCGCGTTGGATGGTTACTTCGACCCGACGGTTCTTCTTACGCCCTGATGCTTTACGGTTACTGGCAACGGGGAGGCTTTCGCCGTGTGCTTTTTTGTAACTGATTTGCATCGAAGGCACCCCTTTAGATAAAAGATACTTTTCTACAGAACGAATACGCCGAGCGGATAATTTCTTATTAAAAATACGCCGACCACGGGCATCTGCATGACCATTTAGGTGAATTTCAAAATCTTTATCCACTTTTGCAAATAACACGATATCAGCGAGTTTTTTGCGTTGCTCTTGAGATAAGTTGTCTTTATTCGTGCGAAAATAGACAATGGTATCTTTAACCTGGTCTGCACCATAAGGTAATGCCTCACTAATACAACGCTTAAACTCACCAAACACGCGATGAAAATTGACTGATGAAACGGTTACATAGACATCATCATCGAACCCAGCCCAATCTTTATAGTGAAAGGTGGGGTCAAAGCCTTCCTGTAATTCATAAAAAATTTTATAGGCTAAATTCCCCCCGACATAAACCGGCATATTACCTTTCGATAAAGTCAGCTCAGCCAGTTCTACTTTACCCGGCTCACGCCAAAAAGGTGCGATTGAAGACAAACTGGTTACGCTATTAATTCTTGCCGGCTCTAAAGAATGTAATTGAAAGGCAAGCTCGCCTCCTGAAGAGTACACAAACCGGCCCTCACCGTAATCACTGATTTTATGCACCATATCGCATTGTATTGACGAACTAAATACCTGCCACTCTGACACATCAACAGGCGAATAAAAGCGTTGTACCGAGTGCACATTGAGTGAAAAACACAGGCTAATAAGCAACAGAAATAGACGAGACATAGGCGCTATTTGAAATTGAGTTACCCCTTATTAGCGTCCAGTTTACTTAAAACTTTAGGTTCTTTGCTTAATCCATCCTTTTTGTTAGGTTTTAACCCAGCCTACGATGCTGTTTTGATTAACTATACCCATCCATTATTGATTGTAGGTATAGAATACTAATATCAATATGATAGAGAAGTCTGTTAAGCCATCTAGGTTATTTATACGCATAGATTCACTCGTTAGAAGCGATTATTATTTTAATTTATACATATGAATGAAGCGATCGGTTTTGTATATGACCTCTTTTTTCCAAATATCTAATTGATAATTATCATTTGGGTTTCTTAAAGTATCAATAGATTTTATAAATTCAAACCCAGCGCTTTCAATATCTTTTTTGGCCCACTCTTCATCTATTCGATGTAAACTGGTCGTTTTGGATTTTCCGGTACCGGGCTCAGCAGCATGATCTATGATTATTAAAGAGCCACCTGGTTTTAGAGATGCTGTAATTTGTTGAAAAAACTCATTACGATCTGCTTGTATTACAGGGTCATCTCTTAATACATAAATATCATGATAGCTGAGCCCTATAAATATCATATCTATATCAGTAGGTAGGTCCATTTTTGCAAATTCACTATCAATACGAATTGTATTTTTTAATCTAGAATTTTTAATCCTAGCCTCTAGCGCTTTACCAGAAAACCTTAAAAATAGTGAATTGTTTTGTATATAAACTTTCCCTGCATCTCCTACAATATAGTTAAATAATTCAGTATAATAGCCGCCACCACCTAATAAATCTAAAACTTTCATGCCGGGTTTAATCTCAGTAAAATTTAACACTTCAAGTGGTTGACGTTGTTTATCATTCTGAATGTCTTCAGATAACCTATTAGGTTGATATAGCGATTGTTCATTTACACTCATATTGTCGAGATTTTTAGAGCAGCTAATTATCATAAATGAAGTCGTTAATAATAGAGATTTTAATAGAAAAATTATTTTTTTTATCATTATTTTATCTTCTTATTTTTAACTCATACTTTTAAGTATTGACGTGATTAGTTTATCACGCGATTCAATTGATGAAAATGTATGGTCTGCATTTTTAATTTTTATTATACGAAATTTATTTGTGTTTTTATACAAGGTGTGAAGCTTTGGCGCTTGATTGTTAAGAATTTTATAACCAGGATCACCATCTGAATATAAAAATGAAATATCTATGCTTCGGTTTATAATGCTAATTAAATCAGATTCTAGTTGACTTGGTTGTTTTAAGTTTAATAATGCTAGAATCTTATATGTTATGTTATAAATTTTGTTTTTAATATATTGAGTGGCAAATACTATAACATTTAGCATTTTAGATGGATTGGTTATTAAAGATATCCATTTATTAATATCTAATAATTGATTGGAATAATAATTCTCATCAATTTCTGATTGATTACCCTCTGGTGCACTGATTGTCTGACCCTGTTTCCAATAAAAAGTTAAAGGATTAATGATAATAAATTGTTTTATTTTGTTATTGGTTGAATTTAAAATAGCATGAAATAAATTATGTGCTCCAGAGCATAATCCAATGAGCGTCAATTCTTTATCATATAATAAAGACAGTTCATTTATAACAACATTAATATCTTCAGTTGCTGTCATAGGGTAGGGATTTTTTAGCGATTCTTCTGAAGAGTAATTGCTGTCACCTAAGTTGCTTAAATCAAATCTAAAACTGGCCTTATTTAAAGAAGCAGCCTGACGTGCTAAATCTACATTTAGTCTATTAGGCCCTACATGGTGTGCAGAACCTGCATTTACTAACAAAATAATATTATTGTATTGCCTATTTTTAGGCTCAGTGAGGATACCAAATATTGATTTATCATTGATGGTAAACTTTAATACCGTTTCATTATAATCATAGCCATCTAAATCTTGTAACGAGATGTCACCTTGTTTATCGATTAATATTTCATCATTATTATTTAAGTTATTAATCCAGCCACAAATTTCTGCTAAACATGCTTGTGGAACAATAGATAAACCTGCTTGCTGAGTCATTTCAGAAAGACCGGGTAATAACTGATTATTAATATTGAAGTTATTAGCCATAACATGGTTGAATTTAGTGTTCGAAGGAACATTAGAGTCTTCTATTATGAGTGAATCAATACCTTTCTTGTGCTTTAAATTTAATAAATTAATTTCTTCTAAGGTTTTTTTTGCAGACGGAGTAATGGGATAACCACCACCGTTTATATTTTTATTTTCATCTGTAATATCAATTTTTAAAAGTTTATCAATTATGTTTATATCTCGAATGTATCGTTTTCCATTTATATAGGGGTACCAGAATATTGGAAAATTTAATGCGTTACTTTCCATATATTTAGCTAAAATTAATGCGCCTGATCTAAGAGATATGACAATTACTTCATCAATGCTCAAGTTCTCTAATGCATAACATTTTATAGCATTTATGCTATTCATCCATTTACACATTAAATCACCATTATTTAAATCAGATGATGAATCACCCATACCTAAATGGTCATAACGTATAGAGTAGAAGCCATTATCTGCAATTTTCTGAGCAAGACATTTAACGCTTCTGTGGCAATGCATGTACTCAGGCCCAATAGGCCCCACAATAATAACGGCCTTTTTTCGAGTCTTTTTAGTAGGGACATGCAGAGTGCAATAGATGCTATCTTCATTATCTATTTTTAACCAGCCCGTTTTTGATACATTTATCATAATATAAAATTACTTCGTATATTTATTAGGATAAATAAGTTTCCAAACAAATACAGGAATGATCTTCTTGATTTTTTTTCTAACCGGATCAGAAAGCATATTACCAATCATGTCTGTGAATTTAATAATTTTTCCCTGTAAGCCACTAGTATTTAACTTTTTATTAAAACCTAAGTCATTACTTGTGAGATTAAGGTTAAAAAAACTATTAATTTTATTTGCAGTATCTACGGGGTTGTTTTTGAAATCTGAATAATCAACAGAAATATAAGGAATATTATATTTTTTAAGTGCCAATTCAGCTGTTGATATATGATCTTTAATGCGTTTCATCACATCAGCTTTACTTTCATTATTTTTTTCTCTCCACTTAAGTCTAATGAAGCTATTGTAAATTTCATCATGATCACGCTTTAATAAAAGAACACCCGTATTATCATTCATTAACTCCCACCAATAACTAATT
>UOFF01000233.1_pt1 | contig 14054 bp, 12 predicted proteins | sample 1990091 | NCBI WGS metagenome assembly UOFF01 (sample SAMEA4728526, study PRJEB27164) | hydrothermal vent metagenome | biome: marine basaltic hydrothermal vent biome; feature: marine hydrothermal vent; material: mineral | place: Pacific Ocean | collected 2011-06-14/2011-07-23 | depth 1741 m | reverse complement strand
TTTGGGTATATTATCTAGATTGTAAATAAGCCAGTTCAGAAATCGCGCTCCATTTTTTAACCTTATCGCGATAAGCCGTAAAAGATTTAAATACTTTTTTGGTCATTTTATCAGTTTGCGCAACTTCCTTAATGACATCATCAGATAAGCCTTGTAATTTAGATAATACTTCATCGGGTAATTTTAAAACTTCAACTTTATGTTTATCAACCAATGTTTCAAGTGCCAGTTGATTGCGCGTGGTATATTCTGAAAGCATGTCCTGATTGGCAATCTTACAGGCATTTAATACAATACTTTGAAGGTCATCGGGTAACGCCTTAAGTGCTTTTTTATTAATTAATGCTTCCATGGTGGTGCCGGGTTCATGCCAGCCAGGGTAGTAATAATATTTTGCGGCTTTATATAAACCAAAGGCTAAATCATTGTAGGGGCCAACCCATTCCGTTGCATCAATGGCACCAGATTTTAATGAAGTGAAAATTTCTCCGCCAGGCAGGCTCACAGGTGTGCCGCCCGCACGTTTTAATACTTCGCCGCCTAAACCCGGAATGCGCATTTTTAAACCTTTAAGGTCTTGCATGGTATTAATTTTTTTATTAAACCAGCCAGCCATTTGTACACCCGTATTGCCTGCAGCGGCAGGAACAATGCCAAAAGAATCATAGGTTTCACGCCATAACTCCATGCCACCACCGTGATAGAGCCAGCCATTCATTTCCTGAGCGGTTAAACCGAAAGGTACTGCGGCAAAAAATTGTGCTGCGGGTGTTTTGCCTTTCCAATAATAAGCTGCACCATGCCCCATTTGTGCTGTGCCACGAGACACCGCATCAAATACTTCAAAAGGCGGGACGAGTTCTTTGGCTCCATAAACTTTTACTTTTAATCGCCCTCCGGACATTTGAGTAATTAATTTTGCAAGTTTATTTGCACCAGTGCCTAAACCCGGAAAGTTTTTGGGCCAGGTTGTTACCATTTTCCATTTAATGGTTGATGCCGCTTGTGCTGCAGTAGGGGTTAAAGATGTGGTGCCAATAATGCTTGTAGAGGCTATGGTTTTTATAAAATGTCTTCGTTTCATAATAATAATTTTTAAGTTAAATTAGAGTGGTTTTAAATAGATGGATAAAACAACCGTTTCATATATTTCGTCATAGCATTTGTTGTGAGGGGTTGGCTAAATAAAAAACCTTGCATATGCTGAATATTAAATTTATGGATATAATCACGTTCTGTTTCTGTTTCTATGCCTTCTGCAATAATTTGTATATTTTGTGATTCACATAAAGAGACTAAACCCAAGAGTAAGTTCTTGGCTTGTAGTGACTCATGTGTTTTTGAAATAAAACAAGGATCAATTTTTATTTCGTTAATTGTACAATGTAATAGGCAACTTAATGAACTGTTTTCAGAACCAAAATCATCAATACAAATATGAAAATTACTAAGCTGTAATTTTTGTAAAATAATGTTTTGAGCTTCTGTTGTTGTAGCAAAGTTTTGTTCTGAAAACTCTAGCCCAATACAGGCGTAATCAATATTATATTGATTACATTTCGCATATAAAATATCGATTAAATCAGAATCAATTTGTGAATGAGAAATATTTAACGTCATTCGAGGAATAGGTAAGTTAAGGTCTAGCCATAATCGATATTGTTTTAATGCAAGGTCAATCACGTGTGATCCTATGGCATCGATAAAGCCAGATTTTTCTGCAGCCAATAAAAACTGATCAGGTAGTAAATAGCCTTTATCGGGGTGATTCCAGCGGAGTAAAACTTCTACTGAATCTAATGTGTTGGTGTGAGTGTTAACTTGAGGTATAAATGATAAAAATAATTCATTATTACGCAGAGCCTCGTGTAATTTAGCTTCTGTTTGTAGCCATTTATTGGCATGTTTATTCATGTCATCGCTGGTTAATTCAAAATGATTGCCTTGAATTTTTTTAGCATTTTTTAAGGCCAATTGCGCGCTCACTAGAAGTGGTTTAGCATTGTCGCCGTCATCTGGAAAAATGCTTATTCCCATTGAAACATTTAAATCGATATTGTGTTCTAAGGTTTGATATGCTTCAGATAAAGTGGACAATAATTTTTGCGCAACAATTCCCATTTGATGAATGTCGCCCAAGTCTTCTACCAGCACTGCGAATACATCTGAAGAAAAATGACTGATAGTATCGCTGTCGCGCGTATTGTATTTCAACCTTTTTGAAATAGCTTTTAATAGCTGATCTCCTAAATCATAACTGTATTGTGCATTGATGTCAGAGAAATTTTTAAAATCAATTAATAAAACACCTAATAGATTTTTGTTTCTTTGTGCGCGATCTATGGCATTTTGTAAACGGTCTATAAAGAGAGATTTATTTGGCAATTCAGTTAATTCAATTAAATGAATGCTATTTTCCGAATCGAGTAGTTGAGTGTATCTTGGTGTTAGCATAACTACATAGCTTGAAACGTTAGTATTTGTATTGCAAATGCTATTAATGCTTACGCTTAATGGCTTGCTTTGGCCGTTTTTTAAGCGATGCCATAATTCGCCTTTCCATTGCCCATTATTTTTTATCGACTGTAAAACATTATCATTTAATAGTGTTGTGCTTTGTGAAGCTAAAATAATTTCAGGCGATTTGTTTTGAATTTCAGATTGTTGATAACCTGTAATTTGAGTGAAGGCATAGTTAACTGATGCAACTTCATTTTTATCATTAATTAGCATTACTGCATCAGTAGAATAGTCAAACATTTTTGATGCGACAAGTACCTGATTTTCTGCTTCTTTACTTGCGGTTACATCATGAATAATAGAGTATGATAACTGTCTGCCTTCAATTTCCATAGGGCCATCGCGCACTTCAACAAAACGAATTTCCCCATTGGCTAAACGATGCGGGCAGCTATAAAATCCTAAATTTTGTTCTCTGGTTTGACAAATTAAAGTGTTTAATTTGTCATGGGATAGAATATTTATTTTACTTAAATCCATGCCTTTTAATTTTTTTAGTGAATAGCCATAAAATTTTGCTGCAGCAGGATTGGCATCTTCAATATAAAAATTTTCTGGGTCAATAACTAACTTTATTGCCATGTTCGATTCAAACATTTGTCGATAACGGCTTTCAGATGACTTAAGTGCAGCTTCAGTTTTTTTGCGATCACTAATATTTCGAATAACAAATTGATAAATATCTTCATTGCCGTAGTTTAATTTGTGAGCATTAATTTCGACGGTTTTCTTTTCACCTTTGCGGTTTTTGATATCTTGTTCGTAAAGTGCATGATTGTAAATTTCTAAATCAGAAATTTTTTCTTGGATTAATATGTGATTTGAAGAAGAGTCTAAATCAAAAATTGACATAATGAGTAAATCTTCTCGACTATAACCTAGCAAAGTAACGGCTATGTCATTGGCATCAATAATATTAAGTGAGTTAGTAGAGACAACAATAATGGCATCGTTTGCATGTTCGAACAGTGAGCGATATTTTAATTCTGAATTAATTAATATGTTTGTTGATTTTTTAATTTCGGTGTTGTCGAACAACATCATGTGTAAATAGGTTTTATTTTCTATGTTAATATTTTGCGCATAGCCAGTTACATTGAGTGTGTCTCTGTTTTTTGTAATGAGCAGTGTTTCGAAAGTGCCCCCTTCAAAACTATTTAAGGTGCTAATCGATTTTATGAAGCTATTTAAGTTTTCAGCATCTATATGCAAGCTCATGCGCATGGTTGAAAATTCGTCTTTATCATAACCGAGTAAATTATTCATGGCTAAATTAAATGTTATTGGCAACAGGTTGGATACGTCGAGCACTAATGCCGGGTAGGGCAGTTTGCTAAATAAATTTCGATAACGAATTTCAATTTGTTGATTGGTGTACTTAAGAGAATTTAAGGTAGTAATGTTTTTGCAAACACCAATAATGCCTGTAATTTTATTTTTGCTGTCACGACAGGGTGATTTTTTACATAGATAGGTTTCTAGCCCATTTTTTGTTGTTACTGTTGTAGTCCATTCTATGCTTTCGCCAAAGTCAATAATGCGTTTATCTTCGTGAATAATTTTATTGGCAGTGGCCGCTTTATAAAGGTATTTGTCGTTACTGCCTATAATTTTTTTATCTTCAAGTTTTAACACGGTTATGGCAACCGGGCTGATAACTTTATAAACACCATATATGTTTTTTAAATAAGCGCCCTGTTGTTCGTCAACTAATAAGTTTTCATAGAGTTGAGCATTTAGACTATCATTACCGGATAAAATTTCAGTAAAATTTAAGATCGTACGGGTAAATACATAAATGCCAAGAAATACCAGTGAGAAAATAGCGCCACTTAGAAAATAATAAAAAATGATGTAGTTTTCAAGGGGCAAAAATGTATTTATAATGTGATTGCCAAAAAACATCCATATAATTCCCAGCAATAATGTAAAGCCAGAGATTAATAAATTGACAAGCTCGTGGTCCTTTACAAATTTCATGAGGTAAATTTCTTATTGCGTTAAATTTAAATGCTGGATAAATTGGCGTAACTTAGTATTAGCCACTTACTGCCCAGTTGATCAAAATTCACTTCTACGCGAGCGCTTTTACCTTGGCCTTCATAATTTAAAATGGTGCCCTCACCAAATTTTTGATGCATGACACGTTGGCCAATAGTAAATCCTGAGTCATTATTATGTAAGCTATTGATGTTTTGTTTATTACTATAAGTGTTACTACTTGAGTTAAAATTAGCTTTAGGGCGAATTTCTTCTATAAACTCTGGCGGAATTTCACGCAGAAAACTGGATGGCATAGGGTAGTTTTCTTTACCATATAAGCGCCGTTGTTCGGCATAACTGAGCACGAGCTGGTCACGTGCGCGGGTAATTCCTACGTAACAAAGACGTCGTTCTTCTTGCAGGCGGCCTTCCTCTTCGGCACTGCGAGCGTGGGGAAAGAGACCTTCTTCCATTCCACACATAAAGACCAAGGGAAATTCCAGACCTTTAGCGCTGTGTAAGGTCATGAGTTGTATGCAGTCTTCCCAGGCTTCTGCTTGGCCTTCACCCGCCTCGAGTGCTGCATGGGTTAAGAAGGCTGTGAGGGGGTCTAAAGGCGCGTCTTCATCTTGTTCGAACTCGAAGCCTTTGGCTGCACTGACTAACTCTTCTAGGTTTTCAACGCGTGCTTCCGCTTTTTCGCCTTTTTCTTTACCATAATGGGTAATGAGGCCTGAGGCCTGAATGACGTGTTCAAATTGTTCATGTAATTCAACGGCTTCTGTTTCGCTGCGGAGTTTATTTATCAGCTGAATAAAACCGTCTAAGGCGCCTTGAGCGCGGGCGGTTAAGCTGCCGCTGGCAATGAGTTCTAATGACGCTTGCCAGAGGGAAGCATCGGCTAATTGCGCTGCCTCACGTATGGTGTCGAGGGTTTTATTGCCTATGCCACGGGTGGGGTGATTGACGATGCGTTCAAACGCCGGGTCGTCTATACGATTATTTATTAAGCGTAAATAGCTTAAGGCATCTCTAATTTCGGCGCGTTCAAAAAAGCGTAAACCACCATATACCCGATAGGGAATGGCATGGCTGATTAATTGTTCTTCAAACACCCGTGATTGGGCGTTGGAGCGATAAAGAATGGCAATGTCTGCACGGGCATTGCCATTGGAAACATGTTCTGCAATACGATCTATAATATATCGGGCTTCGTCTTGCTCGTTAAAAGCGGCGTAAAGTTGAATTAAGTTGCCGTCTTCGCCGTCTGTCCATAAATTTTTCCCCATTCGTTCCTCGTTATGGGAAATAAGTCCATTGGCGGCATTGAGTATATTGCCAGTGGAGCGGTAGTTTTGTTCAAGTCGTATGACGAGGGTATTTGGGTTTTCATGCTTAAACGTAAGAATGTTTTCCACTTTGGCGCCGCGCCAGCCGTATATGGCCTGATCATCATCGCCCACAACAAACAATTGTGCACCACGGCCATTTTTGTCAGCAGCTAATAAGCGTATCCAGGCATACTGAATGGTGTTGGTATCCTGGAATTCATCCACCAAAATATGATGAAAACGTTTACGATAGTGTTTATGCAGGTCTTCGTTGTCACGAATTAGCTCCAGACTGCGCAATAACAATTCGGCAAAATCGATGACGCCTGCACGCTTACAGGCGGCTTCATAGGCGCTATAAATACTCACCAACTGTTGGCGAATCGGGTCTGCACCTGCGTCTACATGTTGAGGTCTCAATCCCTCGTCTTTACGGCCATTAATAAATCCTTGAATTTGGCGGGGCACCCAACGAGCTTCATCCAGTTCCAGTGATTTTAAGACGCGGCGAATCATGCGGTATTGGTCGTCTGAATCAAGAATTTGAAATTGTTGAGGCAAATCGGCCTCTTTCCAATGTGCACGTAATAATCGGTGGGCAATGCCATGAAATGTGCCAATCCACATGCCGCTAGGGGGTATGCCTTGTAGTTGCTCAACTCTAGAGCGCATTTCACTGGCGGCTTTATTGGTGAACGTGACCGCCATCAAGCTAAAAGGTGACACGTCTTCCACTTGTATTAACCAGGTCATGCGGTGAACTAATACCCGTGTTTTACCACTGCCGGCACCGGCCAGTATTAGCATGGGGCCAGGAGGCGCGGTTACAGCTTCGCGTTGAGCGTCGTTTAAATCATCGAGTATGTGTGAGACATCCATAAACAGCATTGTAACCTAAGTTGTTGGTCAACCCGAATATTTCTAGATGTGAAAAAACTTATGTGGGTCTGAATCAATATTGGATAATTGTGGCGTGTTATAGTGCCCGTATGCGTATATTGATTTCATGGAACCTGTTTTGTGTGTATAGTGTTTCAATGTATAATGTTAGTAAGTGTATGTTTTTATTGGATAAAATAAGGAAAATGAAATGAAAAAATTAATCATGCTCAGCGCCATATTAATAGTTGTTTCTGGTTGCAGCGAAGAACAACAAAATAAACTTTCGCGATTAGGTGTAACGTGGTTGGAAGGTAATTATAAGGTAACGTTTAGTGAGGGGGTTAATCAAAAAGTATGGGTCGTAAAAAATGGCAAGGTAACTACAGAATCGGCTAAAGGTTATTATTATTTTTGGGCGCAAATTGATGGTAAAAAACGTTATGTACAAGCGCCAATTTCTAGAACATATATAGAGGAAACTGGAAATTAAAGTGCATAAGTTATTATGGTTGCTTTTTGTTTCTATTAATTCGAGTACAGTATATTCAGATGAGGTTGGCGATAAAAAAACGGTGGCGTTACGTATTGCAAGTGCAGCAAATTTTTATCCAACATTAAAAAAAATAACCAAAAATTATGAAGCCAGTTCAAATAATAAAATAACCATTATAAGAGGATCAACCGGCAAGCTATATGCACAAATCGTACGAGGTGCGCCTTATGATATATTTTTTTCTGCCGACAGTGTTCGCATTGATAAACTGGTGGAACAAGGAAAAACAATTGATTATGAAAATAATAAATCTTCATTTGTGTATGCAATCGGGGCGTTAGCTTTGTGGAAACCAAATGCGAACAATTCGCAGCAACTTGAAAAGTTACTAAAGAGTGGAAAATTTAATAAACTGGCAATAGCAAATCCTAAAATAGCACCTTATGGTAGGGCGAGTATTGAGGCATTAAAAGCTTTAAATATATATAAAGTGGTAAAACAAAAATTAGTGTATGGAGAAAATATTGCGCAAGTTATGCAATTTGTTCAATCGGGTGCAGCGGATATAGGGTTACTGGCTAAATCATATATTAGCCAAGACAACGCTTGGGATATTAGTAGCCGTTATCATAACCCGATTAAACAAAAGGTTGCAATTTTGAAACAATCCCAAAAAAAGGAAATTGCTAAAGATTTTTTACAGTATTTTAATCGGCCTGAAATTCAAAACATGATTAAAAATGATGGGTATAAAATTTGATAGATTTAGCACCTATTTGGGTTACTTTAAAATTAGCCAGTTTAACGACGATAATTTTATTAATAATAGGTACACCACTTGCGTGGTGGTTAGCGAACACACATAATAAATTTAAAGTGATTATAGAGTCAATTGTTGCCTTGCCTTTGGTGTTGCCACCAACCGTGCTGGGGTTTTATTTATTAATTGCCTTAAGCCCAAATGGTTTTATTGGAAGCTTGTGGTCATACGTGAGTGACTCGAGTTTAACGTTTAGTTTTAGTGGCTTAGTTATTGGTTCTGTCATTTATTCAATGCCTTTCGTGGTGCAGCCATTACAAGCCAGTTTTGAAATGGTGGGTAAGCCATTACAACAAGCGGCATATACATTAGGTGCTTCATCCTTTGATACTTTTAAATATGTAGTGTTTCCGCTTTCCCGGCGTGGTTTTTTAGTGGCAATAACACTTGGTTTTGCACATACCGTGGGAGAGTTTGGTGTGGTGTTAATGATTGGTGGAAATATACCTAAAGTAACTCAGGTGTTATCTATGGTTATTTATGATCATGTTGAAGTGTTGGAGTATACCCAAGCGCATACGTACTCTATCGGCTTGATTGTATTTTCATTTATAGTTTTGTTTATGACGTATTCATTAAATAAAAAATTAATGGTGCGTATGTAATGATAAATATTACCTATAAAACACAAATAAATAAAAATTTTTGTTTAGATGTTGAGATGGCTTTACCTGACAAAGGCATTACAGTTTTGTTTGGACCATCGGGTTCTGGAAAAACCTGTTTACTTAATTTAATTGCAGGTTTAGATCGTTATAATAAAAACATTATACACTCGAATTTTAATTTAAACGATAAAGTGATTGATGATTCAAATAACAAAATAAAGTTAAAACCATGGTTGCGTAAAGTGGCTTATGTGTTTCAGGATAATCGATTGTTTCCTCATATGAATACCCTGAAAAATATTTTGTTTGGATTTAAACGTTGTAATAGTAATTTAAGTGTTGATGAACTTGTAAAAATATTTAACCTACAAGACTTGTTAAAGCATTTTCCATCCGAATTATCGGGGGGGCAAAAACAACGTGTAAGCATGGTGCGTGCATTATTGTCACAGCCAGAATTATTAATATTAGATGAGCCATTAGCGGCACTTGATTATCAATCAAAACAGTCATTATTGCCTTATATTGATAGTGTACATAAAATATTAAATATACCCATGATTTATGTGAGTCATGATATAAAAGAAGTATTAAGGCTTGCTGACTATGTTGTAGTGATGGATAAAGGGAAAATTATTGATCAAGGGGATATTGCAAAATTATGTATATCACAGCCATTATTAACTCAACAAGAGGGTGCGAGTTTTATTTTAGAAGGTAAGGTGTCTGAAATATATGAAACAGATAAGCTGGTGCAAATTGATTGTAAAGAAAAAATATTAATTACGGCTGAAAATATGCACGTTAATCAACAAGTGCGACTTTTAATTCATGCTAGAGATGTCAGTTTATGTTTAACACCGCCTCAAGATAGCAGTATATTAAATTGTATACCGATAGTAATTAATAAATTACAGTCGGATAATAATAGCAAGTTACGTGTAATGGCTACAATGGGTGGGCAAACGATTGTGGCATTAATTAGCCATCGTTCAGCGCATCAATTACAGGTTGAATCAGGTCGTGAAATGTTTGCCCAGTTTAAAGCAACAGCGATGATAAAATGATTATTAAATTAAAATATTATTTTCTTGTAGTCTTTTTTCTTAGGATTTCTGTTGGTTCGTTTGCTGTTGCTGATAAAAATGACGATTGGACATTAATTAAAAACGAAAATGATATTCAAGTTTATATATTTAAAATTCCCAATCAATCTATCGTAAAAGCTAAAACGAAAACTATTATTAAATCATCGATGAAACAAGTCATAGATGTACTGGATGATATTGATAAACGGCATGAATGGGTGCCTTTTTTGAAGCATTCAAAGGCGCTGTCTGTATATGAAAATAATAAACGCGTAGAGTACAGCCATTTCGAGGCTCCTTGGCCAGCATCCGATAGAGATTTTGTCTATCAAATTGAATTAATTGCTAAATCACCAACACACCAAATCTATAAAATGCACTCAGTTGCATCAAACTTGATGCCTGTAAACAATGACAAAGTGCGTGCTGATTTATATGAAAGTATTTACACCCTAACTGAAATTGATAATCAAACAACCGCTGTGGAGTTGATTTTTTACGCGGATCCAAAAGGTTGGCTACCTACCTGGATAATTAATATTATTCAACGGGTATTGCCGTTTAAAATTTTGAAAAATCTAAAACACAGATTAACGTTGAATGATTAATTGATTTTTTGTACGAAGAACAGGTAAGGTTTTTCTAGTTCCCATGGTCCCCGTGGGAATTCATACACCACATAACCGTTTCATTTGAACCGTTGAACGGCAACCTGCCCGATGTGTATGCATTCTAACACAGAGCATTGGAATGAAAAAACCTAGTTAAAATAGAATTTCACTTTTCATTTAAATATTTAAATATTATAAGTACAAAACTCATAATGATGATTAATGTCGCACAAACAATTAAGGGTAAATTTTTGGTCATACTGGCATGAATTAACCAGGCTGAATTGCCTAGCACGGCTAATATCATCATTAACATAGAGATATCTGCCGTGAGACGAGTTTTAAAGGCTTTGATTATTTGGGGTATAAAAATAAGGGTTGTGAGTATTGAGGCTATCCAGCCAAAAAATTCTGCAGTAAACATAGTGTTATAGCCAATATAATATTCGAGTTAGGGAATTATACCTGCTTTGAGCATTTTAGAATAAAGACTATTGGGTGATATCCAGGTGATAATGTCATCAAACTCCTGACCGGCAGTTTCACGTCGCGTTGAAGCATAATAAAATCGGTCATTTCCCATTTCATAAGCAGGAAGGCCGCAGCCACTGGCAAGGTTGGCGCCTTCGCCTGCGTTTTCATCTTCATCTGTACTATTATTACGTTGGCGAGTTCCCCGGGTAAAAATAACCGCAACGGCGTTACTTGTGGAAATAGCACTGGCAGGTGTTGCTGCCGTACAATCTACATCTAAATTATTGCAAATTTGTATATCTGGTGTTACCGCATCTATGCCTTCACCCCCGTTAGCTATGCTTTTTAATTGCCCTCTTTCAACAAAGTCATCCCAATCATTTGAGGCGTCGGCATTGGTTATGCTGTAGTAATAGGGGCGCCCCCAAGGGTCTATCAACAGGCCATCACAATTGACTTGGCCTTTAAGCCCGAGTGTAGAGGAGGGTACAAAGCCTATGTTTGTGGTGCAGCTATCAGCACCGGGAATGGCGGGTGGCGTTGCATCGAGTATGGCAGGTTGCGCTGTGCCGCCTTGTCCGGGCAGTGTTGGGCAAGGTAGGCGCTCATTTGCAATGGCAAATCCATAAAGCGACTCTTCAATTTCAGCGAGCTTGCTATGCGCTTTTTTAATATTAGCAGTCTCTAATTGCGCTCGTAGGGGCATGAAGGTGTAGCTTAGCAGCACCGCAATGATGACTAAAACAATGGCAATTTCAATTAAAGTAAAACCTTGATGTTTGACAATTTTCATTAGGGCGTACACTCGCTGGCCGTTGCTGGAGGTGTTAAGTCTTGGGGAATACAGAATATTCGATCATTAGAATTTGGGGTGTCATAATTGCCATTGCCTTGGGGGTCTAACGCATTGGCTACATTGCTGCCTTCTAAATAATTGGCTAAACTGGCTTTACTATTTGCAATGAGTGGATCAGGATTTTCAGTTTCATTGGCGCGTCTCAATTGATTGTTGATGCGCTCTCCTGAAAATATTAACAGTGCAGCGTAGCGAGTGCCATTATTAAACTGGGGACAGTTAACACACGGGCTTGGGGGGGTACTACTGGCATTTGGCGCAAAATCACTGCCCACTACATAAAACCAGTGATCTTTCCAGTTTTGCCATAAATTAAACATTTCAGGGCTTGATGCGCTGAGCGCGCAGGTTTCAAAAATATCGGCATCATTGGTATTAGGAATAATGGCGCTTGAGTTTATTGTGGTAAAAGGTAACCGGCCTAAAAGCGTGCTGCTCGGGGCCTGGTCGCTGTAACTGGTGTTTATTCGATAATCTGCATTTAAATTTATTGCTGCAGGCCAAGGTAGTCGATAAATGACAGGTGGCGCACCGCTACCTGCCAGACAATTATCACGACAGTTACGTCGACAAGCCGCATGCGCGGTTTGGCAAGCAGCGATTTCTAAGCCAGTGCCAGCACTGGCAAGGCAAAGTGATCGTGCATTTGTGCAATTTGCATAACAGTTGGTTATGTTAGTGCAGCTTGAAGGAATAGCCGCAGCTGCTTGGGCATAACTGATTAAGCATTGGCCAATAGTTTCCCCTAAAACCTTAATTTTATCAGCGTACATGGCTTGACGTGATTTGATGGCATCAAATATCTCATTATGGGTAATGGTTATCACTCTGTCATTGATAGACGGGTTATCTATACGGCTATTCGAGGCAATAAATTGGTCCACTCTATCTGGGTTAATATTGTCTACCGCTGCATTATTTATATTTTGAAAAGTGTCGAGATAGTTAGATGCATTCACTAAATTACGCGGTACTTTGCAGGCTACGTTGGTCGTAATATTGGGGCGTGACTGGTTATTCAAAGGTAAGCCTGGTGCCATAATTATTGCAATAATACGATCTTCAGCTGTCGTTCCTTTAAATAAGCTGGCGTTTTCATTGAACACTTGAAACATGCCGGGCGTATCGTCATTTAACATGAGCGCTCTAGGGCTGGGAGAAAAGGACCCACTCATGGCATACCATAAGCATTCGCCAGAAGCATCTTTCAAAGGCGAAGTTTGTAATGTTTTCCAAGGTAACCTACCCAGTTGATTGGCATAACGAGCGCCGCCAATAGCACAATTAAGTACAGCGCTTCCTTCTGAGGTAGAGTTACGGGTTTCTGGGCAAGGTAGAAAACCATGATGCCCTGGTGAGGTGGAAAAATAATAGGAAACAGCGTGAGAAATGATAGCATTTTTAGCTTTAGCTAAAGCAGCCGTGGTTTTATTTTCAGCAATTAATTGTCCATTATTTGATATTTGAGTTGAAATAAAAAACACAGCACCAGTAGCAATAATGGTTATAAACAACACGATGAGAGCAACACCTCGTTGTTTATTTATTGATGATATTGTATTGTAATAATGCATAATTTTTTATGGGCTACTGATTAAATTGGTTATATTATTTGCGGTATTTTTTTCAGTTTCAGGTTTCTTTATAATTTTTGGCTTGGATACTTCATAGTTATCTTGTGTTTTTCGGTCAGTTTCATTCCATTGTTGTCCTGGCTTAAGTTTTATTGTTTTATTAACAACGCGAACGGGAATAATATACTTTTTCCGTTTTATTTGTTTTGTCTTTACGATAAGTTCATCGTTAATAACTCTAGATGATAAAGTGTTTCCATCGTTAATAAAAACAACAGGTAATTTTTTTTTGCGTAAGACAAGGCCTTGCATTTTAACGGTAATGGGCTTTCTTATTATAGAGGATGAAGATGCCAATTGATCTTGTATGATAAATTTTCCTTGCTCTCGTTGCTTATCAAGTTGTGCGCGAATACTCGCTGAGGTAAATAATGTGCGTAAATTATTTTGTGAATCATTGCCAAATGCAATGATGGATGTTGATAATAAAATAGTCAATAAAAAATATCTCATGAGTTGCTACCTTGGCTTAATAGCTCATCAGGTGACTCGTTGTTTTTCGCTTTAATGGTATACCAATTTAAAGTGCATGAAGCTGAAAAATTTTTATCGGTGGCTGAATCTAGCAGGGATTTAATTTGAGTTTCATTGCGAATGATTGCACAACGGGTTACATCAAATAGTCCAGATGTTGTTAAACGTAAATTATTAATGACAGTATATAAATCGCCTTCATGTAATAGTTGCATTTGTAATGACATGGTTGATTTTAATAGATCAATGTCTGGGTAGTTAATCGCCATGTTATCTGATA
>UOFF01000440.1_pt1 | contig 14129 bp, 12 predicted proteins | sample 1990091 | NCBI WGS metagenome assembly UOFF01 (sample SAMEA4728526, study PRJEB27164) | hydrothermal vent metagenome | biome: marine basaltic hydrothermal vent biome; feature: marine hydrothermal vent; material: mineral | place: Pacific Ocean | collected 2011-06-14/2011-07-23 | depth 1741 m | reverse complement strand
CTGGCAGTTGATTCTTGGTCTCCCCAATCAATGGTGTAATTATAACCACCGCCTAACGTGGTTATTTTAATTTGGTTGTCATTTGTAACGCCCGGGTTATCTGTTTTTCAGGTTGTGATAAAGGGTCTTTCATTTATATTGTTTACCGTTATACAAATATTTTGTACTATCACATTCGTGCCGTCACTTGCGATAACACCTACTTCATAAATGTTATCCTGATTCACATCTGTTGGTGATTCAAAATCAGCTGCTATTTTAAATGTTAGCTTGCCCGTAATACGGTCGATATTGAAAACTGCTTGATCTTGCCCAGTTACTGAACCTAGACTAAACGTGACAGCATCGTCATGGCTACCGGATATCACCGCTTTGTAGCCTGTGAAAATGGTGTTTTCATTCATGTTGATATCAATGGGGTTGGTAAATAGATGGGGGTTGGCGATGGCAGGGTTGGAACCCAGTTTTAGTTCTACGGCATTGTTAACGTTATCATCATCACTATCAAAGGTATCAAAAATATAATCATCAGAAACAAAACCTAAATTAACTGGTACATCCGAAGATAAATTAATAGTTTTATTAGCGCTTGCCAGTGTGTAGGTTATGCCACCAGTGGTCGTAAATTCATAAGTGATTAAAACATCATGCGTAGCTAATGTTAACTTAGGAATAGTAACGGTAGCTGAACTTCCGTTAACCGGGTCTATGCGCATTATTATTCTATTGCTGACATTATCATCAATAGTAATATAAGCATTTAATGTACCATCAGTCGCTAGCGCCAATTTCTGCAAATTAACAGGAAGCGCTATTGTTGCATTACTCTTTTTGCTATCTGCCGCGTTATTATTGCCGCCACAGGCGTAAAGCATTAAAAAAACAAGACTTGAAATTAATATTTTAAATATCATTTGCGTTTCCTATTAGTTTAAATCGTTACATACTCTTACTTGATAGGTATTGTTATGCCATTTATAACCATAAGTTCCGTTGGATTTTTTGTTGCTTAGTGATCTTTTGGGACCAGTGTAACAATTATTCAAAAGTTAGTCTTTCTCTTAATTGTTATACTGACTGAAATTTACATATTGACCAAAAATTTACTAAATATGGAATGGTGGATTAGTATTCAATGCTTGTTTGATTTAGGTTTTTCATTGAAGCTATCAATGCATATTTTATATTGATAAGTGCCTAAGCGATTTTTAAAATAAACTTTATTTTGTTTAAGAAATATAGATTTATTTTTAGCATTTTTCCCTTCAAAGCCAAAATATGCATTTAATCTATTACAAGTCGATAAGGTTAGAAATGGTAGTTGTATTAAAACGTGTAAAAATTTATCTTTGTTTTCAATGTAAATAGGCATCAAGTCAGATGCTAAGTATTCTTGAAATGCACCTGATTTTTTTTCATGCGCATAAAATGCATAAAACATTACGATTTTTATGCGTTTTATAGTAAATTTTTTATCTGCAACATCAGGCTTTATACTTTTAATGTATATTCTTTCGAGTTCTTTAAACTTTTTTAATGTGTCTGGTTGCTTTATTCCTTTTTCGTCAATATATGTATATCTGTTTTCATCTATATTTAAAAGGCTAGACAAAAGAGTTGAATATTCATCTTTATTATCTTGTTTTTTATCGGTTGCATTTACGGAAGAGCATGCTGATATTAAAACTAATAATATTAATAGTGTATTTATCATAGTGTTAATCATTTGTCACATATTACAACTGTTACATTATGACCATTCTTTGGATTGATTTTATTATATATTTCAATTATTTTGTTCTCATCTATAACTATGCATCCATCTGACCATTTCTCATACGGTGGCTTACCCATGTGTATAAATATTTCTGAAAAACCTTCAACATGAGGTAAAAATATGGCTTCTCGTGGCGTGCCTTTTGAGTTCTTTTTTCGCGTCATTGTGGTTGCTGAACAATTCATATATGTACCAGTGGAAATTTTTTTAGTTGCATTCCAATAGCATTGAGTTGTAATTGTCTTACTTGATGATGTAAATGTTAAGATTCCATTTTTAGCTAATCTTTTAATTGTTATATTATACATGGTCATAAATCCCTTATTAATAATGTTTTTACTAGTAGGCTACTATAAATAGCAGTATTTAGGCTAACTATTTTTTGTTCTATGTTTGTATAAATATCTACACTATGAAATTAGTGTTTGATTTTTGCCTTATTTTCTCCTTGATTTTGTTGAAATTTGTCCCAATGAAACAAAATGGGTTAAAAGAGTAATTGCCATACATTATAGGGTAGGATGAAATTTTTAGAGGTTTAATGTTTAAATTAAATGGGTTAAAAATATTTAATTAAACGGGAATTAAAAATTATTAATGGCGTGTTGAATAACTTCCTTAAGTTCTTCAAATTTAATTCCGCTTCTTGCCATAATGGCTATACCATATTGTAACGTTATTAGATAATTTGCCATCATTTCAACAGAGCGCTCATTACTTATGTTGCCCGCTAATTGTTCGGCATTGAAAAATTCTATAAAAGATGACTTTGTCACTTTATTAATTTCAATTATGGCATCGAGAGCATCCGAAGGAAGGCAGTTACCATTTACCTCGCATGAGCTTATGGCCACGAAGCAGCCGCCTGGTAATTTAGGGTCAGATACCATTTTCGCAATAGACAGTAAATAACACTGAACTCTTTCATTTAAAGGTTTATCTGCAGTAAAAAGATGTTTTACATGAATTAAGCCGTATTTTTGAACGTACAAATTCAGTGCATGCTTAAATAATTCTTCCTTGTTACCAAGTGCCGAATATAAACTGGGCTTATTAATTCCCATTGCAGTGGTCAAATCGGTTAAAGAGGTGCCAGGGTAACCGTTTGTCCAGAATACTTCCATGGCCTTATCCAGTGCAATGTCTTTGTCAAATGTGCGATGACGTCCAGCTTTCATTGTAACTACCTTAAATAAATTTCATATTTTGGGGTCAGTGTAATAGTTATTAAAAAGTCAGTATTTCTCTTAATTGTTACACTGACCCTAAATTTCCTTGCCCAAGGCGTAAAGCAAAAATATTTGATAATCTTGAATACATGTTAAACTAAATCGAAATATGGTCAGAATACCCGTTGTATCTCAAGTAATGCCTCTATACGGTTTTCTAAATTACCGGTAAAAGCATCAATATTAAGTTTTCCTTCTCCATTTCTGGGCACTTCTAAGAGCCTGATACCTGCCAAGTCAAATGGAGGTAGATCATTTGATTTCTCTCTAATTGGTATCAAACTTTCGAATGCCGACTCATTACAGTTTGCACTAACTAATCCTGATTCGAACAAAACATTGGGATTGTCAACATATGTATTGCAACCCGCATTATCAGTCTCTATTGGTTGTGAAAAATAACATATTCCAAAAAGACAATTTTTGATTTCTTCGTCAATATGCTGAACAATTACGCCAGGTTGTGCCATATCTCGCCAGTCGCTGTATTCAAGAGTTCCTTTTTCTTTAAATTTGTCAAGAATATTTATTACATTCGCCATCACATCCTGTTTGGCATTTGCTGAACAGGCAATAAATACTTTTGGCTTAGAAATCATTTTCAACAAATTTACGTTCTCACATGACTTCTTCCCCAGATAAGATATTTCTTTTTTTGTATTTTCCTTCTGAGTAATAAAAGTACCATTAAGCATATATAATATTGCAATAGCATTAGCTAATTTTTCTAGTTCTTGTTTTATTGTAGTTGTGCACTCAAGATAAGAAGCTGATTCAAAATTGATGACACCAATTATTTTTGATGCCTGAGAACCCTTAACTGGGATAATAATAGATGTTAACGTATTATTTCCGGTTTTTTTAAGATATTTTGGTATTAATTCAGAATTCGTATTAGACCATCGATCTATATAAGTGCTTTCAGCAAAAAGCTCTTTACCATGTTCTCCTTGAATCCATGCTGGATTTTCAGTATCAAATACCATAGCTACTTGTGCACTATAATCGCCATTGGTATTCTTAATATTAACAGATAGATCTTGTGGAGTGGGCAACCAATCTGTTGTATGTAGACCAATTTCATCGTTTACACGGGTTTCAACGTGAAGAACAATCAGATGAATGCCAAGTGCTGACTTCAGATAATTTTTTATAATTTCTAGCAAATCGTTTTTAACATCCGTATCAACTATATCAATAGATAGTACGAAATGCTCTAAATCATCGCCAAATGTGGATTTTTTTGTCACCTACTTTATACCTAACGTATTATATACTAATTTATATTCGATAAATTTTATATGAAGCTCTAACGAGCCTGCAGAAAAACCCAGGGTTTATCGCTTTCTCATTTTTATTTGAATTTTTTAAAATTTTACGATTTATAGTTAATTTGTATATTATTGCTCTTTTGTTTTTTAATACTACTGGATAGCAGATTATTTACAACTATGTTAGTTATTTCTTATTCAATATAATTCTTTATCTTTTCTATAGCCTTATTCGTTATGTAGTCATATGCTGGTTAATAAATTTTGTAGATTTACTTATTGAAACCCAAAATGAAATATTTTCTGAGGATATAATCCCAGATTGGTCATAATATATATTTACAACTCCAGAAATTCTTGCACGACTAATACACTCATCACCTTTAGGTTCTTTAACACTAACTTTAATTAAAAATCTATCAACCCCATGTGTTAGTATAAAACTTATCGTACAGCTAAAGCAAAACGGGACTGAAGTCCCATCTCCAAACTAGAGCCCGATATCGACCCAAACAAGCTTAACTTAATGGCAGTGAATTAGATAATGGACAGGTAGGTAAATCAATCAAAATAAACATGGTGTTATTACACTAAACACACCGTCAACTATTGAGCGACTCAATTTTGATAAAACACTGGATATATTGAAATCAGAGCATTAGTCGCTAATTACACTACTATTTATACTCTGACCTCAATGTTTAATATTGTCCTATCTCAATTATAGGGCTTGATATTTGTTACGCTTTAAAGAGGAACAACTTTATTTGCACATGGACCTTTCTGCCCTTGACCTACTTCAAATTCAACAGTCTGGCCTTCATTTAATGTTGCGTATCCACCGCCAGCTTGAATTTCTGAATGATGAACAAACAAATCCTTGCTACCATCTTCTGGTGTAATAAATCCAAAGCCTTTATCTGCATTAAACCACTTTACTGTACCTTTACTCATAGTTCTCTCTTTATTTTAAGGTGAAAAATATATTTCTGTTTTTGCTATCACCATTACAAAAACAGATCTTGAATTTTTTTATGTGAATACTGAGTTTTTTGCTTAATGGCTTAGCAAGGGCGGATTTTCCGGCACCTATTGCCCCTGTTAAACAATCGTTTTACGCATAAATATGTGTTTTCTCTTAATGGGATATCTTCTTAATTTCCCAATATTCATCGAATTATACCGCTCTTTGGGTAGCTTAGGAGGCTATTATCCAAATAATATTAGGTAGTAGTCTAGATCAATGAGTATTTAACACAACTATTTCTTTAAGGAAAGGGTGGATCGGGTCGATTTCCTATGTGGTGTTGACGTCAATGACTTATATTTAAGGTCAGTTCTAAATTGTTAATTAGACAAGAGCACAACCATTTTAAGCAGAACTCCTTGTTGTTTTAGTAGGGGGTGTCGTTATCCTTCATTCAATGATTGCCAAGGCACTTCACATTCACCTAACTTAGTGGCGAAATAGGCTGAGTTTTCGGTGATGGTGACTGAAAAATCCATGGTGCGTTCAACCAGTTTTGCTAAGGCTACAATATCTGTCCATTCAAAACGAAAATATTCCGCATCTAATTGTTTGAATTTGTTAATATCTTGATTCCACCAAACATCTGATTTTGTATTAAAACAATATACTTTAACAGTTTTCGCTTGCCGGCAGGCTTTTTTTATGCGGTTTACGTTAGGTTCGCCTATGTCGATCCAGAGTGCTATTTGTTCATCTAGTGTTATCGCCCAAATATCAGGGTCTTCTACGTTGCTAAGGCCTTTGGTGAAGGTTAAAAATTCTTGGGCGTTAATGCAATAGGCTAATACGCGAACCATCATGCGCTCTGTGGTTTCAGAAGGGTGCTGGGCAACAGTTAGGTTTAGCGTGTCGTAATAGTCGCGATTAAGGTCAGATAGCGAAATTCTAAATTTAAAAATAGTTGGTTTTAATGCCACAAATAATATGCCTTAATTACGCTTAAAAAAGCGTTATTATACCTTATCCTGTATCGTTTTTCTGGGTAGAGTGATGACCCAAAAATAGAGATCAAAAATCATACAGTAAATGAGCGTAATTAATTAACTGGAAATTTAGCAGCCCATGCTAAAAATATCTAGAAAAGACACATATATTCTATAAATTCGAGCCCCATTTTTATTTTGCCGGCAGGGTAGAACAGCCAGTTACCTGACTGTCTCTACACAGATCGGACGTGCGGAATTTAATCAATACATATTTTAAAATATTAATTACGAGTCATTAATTTTCATTTAATGCTTGCCAGGGGATTTCACACTCACCCAGCTTTGTAGCGATATAGGCTGAATTTTCGGTGATGGTTACTGAGAAGTTCATAGAGCGTTCAACCAGATTTGCTAAGGCTACAATGTCTGTCCATTCAAAACGAAAATATTCGGCATCTAATCGTTTGAGTTTGTTTTCATCTTGATCCCACCAAGCATTCGATTTTGTATTAAAGCTATATACTTTAACGGCTTGTGATTGGCGACAGGCTTTTTTTACGCGGTCTACATTGGGTTCGCCGATGTCGATCCAGAGTGCTATTTGTTCATCTAGTGTTATCGCCCAAATATCTGGGTGCTCTACGTTACTGAGGCTTTTGGTGAAGGTTAAAAATTCTTGGGCATTTATACAATAAGCTAACACGTGAACCATCATACACTCTGTGGTTTCAGAGGGGTGATGAGCAAGGGTTAGGTTTAACATATCGTAATAATCGCGATTAAGGTCAGATAACGAAATTCTAAATTTAAAAATAGTTGGTTTTAATGTCATAAATAATATACCTTATATTATACTGAAAAAATCACCATTTTATTTATCTGGCTAGTGTGATGGCATTAATTTTTTGATTAAAGGTTTCGATATTATACTGAGTCCTTAATTTTTTAAGGCAGCTCGCACATAGGCAGTCATCGTAGAGTTTGAAAATATAATCACGATATTTTTGGACTAGTTCTACCGTTTCACACTGGCAGTTAATAATATCACCACATCGACACTCAAAATCTTGTTGGCAACTGGGGCAGGTTTTAGATTCGTGTTTTTGCATTGTTATCGACCCAATGTTGAGTAGAGGAAATTGTCCCTTAGCCGCACTTAGAGTCACCACAGTTTAAGCAGGTCATACAGCCGTCCATCAATATGGTGGCTTTGGTGTTACATTTTTTGCATAACTGTGAGCCTTCAGGAAAACCGGTTTGTTCACCATTTTTTCTTTTATGGTTTTGCTGTTCTTCATATTCTGCTCGCTTTTCATCAATGAGCTTTTGTTGATGCTGGTCTGGGCCATCGTCTTTAATCAGGCCAATCATCTTCATGTGGGATTCAATAGACTCACCAATTTCAGCGACCAGTGAAGGCATGAATTTACCGCCTTTTTTGAAGTAGCCCCCTTGAGGGTCAAATACTGCTTTGAGTTCTTCTACCAAGAAACAGACATCACCGCCTTTTCTAAACACAGCAGAGATAACACGGGTGAGTGCGACGACCCATTGAAATTGATCCATACTTTTTGAGTTAATGAAAATTTCGTAGGGCTGCCGGGCTTCATGGTCGGTTCCCTGATTAAGTATTACATCATTTATGGTGACGTAGAGGGCATGCTCAGAGAGGGGGGTTTTAATTTTATAGGTAGAGCCTAATAGCATGTCCGGACGTTCAACATTTTCATGCATGGTTTCACGTTCAGGAACGGCAGGCGCTTCTTGAGTTTTTTCTTCATTTTTGACAACTTTGAATGCGACTATTTTTTTGTCGATTTTTGTAGCCATGGTTTTGTCCTGTTTTACTGGATATAATGTCTAATTAAAGCGACTCATGTTAAAGGTGACATAATGCTTAACTATTGAGTCACTTTATCTTTATGATTCAATTAAAATAAGTGCCTTTAAAATTTGCCGTAATAACCTTCTTTTAAAGCATCAAATAAATTGGCAGCGGTATGCATTTCACCATCGTATTCAATTTCTTCATTGCCTTTAACTTCAATATTTGTTCCATCATCTAAGGTGAATTCGTAAGTGGTGTTTTCTAGGTCAGACTCTTTAACCAATACGCCCTGAAATACTTCTGGATTAAAGCGGAAGGTGGTGCAGCCTTTGAGGTTCATGTCATAGGCATATTCGTAAATATCTTTAAATTCTTCGAAAGGATATTCAGTGGGTACATTGGCTGTTTTTGAAATGGATGAATCAATCCAAATTTGTGCAGCCGCTTGAATATCCACATGTTGCTTAGGTGCAATATCTTCGGACGAAATAAAGTAGTCAGGAAGTTGCTCGTTTTCATTTTCACTATAAGGCATGGCGTTAGGGTTAACCATTGCGCGATAGGCTAAGAGTTCAAATGAATAAACATCGACTTTTTCTTTAGTTTTTTTGCCTTCTCGAATAATGTTTCGTGCATAGTGATGAGCAAAACTGGGTTCTATGCCATTGCTTGCATTATTTGCCAATGACAGTGAAATAGTGCCGGTGGGTGCAATTGAACTGTGGTGAGTAAAGCGACAACCGTGTTTTGCAATAGCATCGATTAATTCGTTATCTACACCTGCAATCTTTTGCATATAACGGCTGTATTTTGCATGCAAAACCTTGCCTTTAATGGTGTCACCGGCTTTATAGCCATCGTTAATCATTTCAGGTCGTTTGTAAAGCATAGCTTGAGTGACTTCAAAGTCTTCTTCAAGTATGGGGGCCGAACCTTTTTCTTGGGCTAATGCTAATCCGGTACGCCAGCCTTGCAATGCCATTTCTCTGGTCACTTTTTCGGTAAACTCAAGTGAAGTGTCAGAGCCATATTTAACGCCTAACATAGTTAATGTTGAACCTAGGCCCAGATAACCCATGCCATGTCGACGCTTACTAACAATTTCCTTACGTTGTTTTTCCAAGGGCAAGCCATTAATTTCTACCACGTTATCTAACATGCGCGTAAATATAGCGACGGTTTCGCTATAGCTTTGCCAGTCAAACTCGGCTTTTTTAGTGAAAGGTTTTTTTACAAAGCGGGTTAAATTAACCGAGCCTAATAAACAACTTCCATAAGGCGGCAAGGGTTGTTCACCGCAGGGGTTGGTTGCACGAATATTTTCACAGAACCAGTTGTTATTCATTTCATTTACTTTATCAATGAGAATAAAGCCGGGCTCTGCGTAGTCATAAGTGGATGCCATTATGCTGTCCCACAAGCGGCGTGCGGGAACAATGCGGGTGATTTTGCAGGCGGTTAAACCACTTTCATTGGTTACATAAGTGTTTGTAATTGGCCATTCACGCCAAATGAATTCTTTGGCATTGGTGAGGTCCATTTGGTCTTGAGCGCATTCTTTTGCCGTAACCGGAAAGGCCAATGGCCATTCTCCATCATTTTTTACGGCTTCAACAAAGTCGGTTGTTATCAGCAATGAAAGGTTAAATTGACGTAAGCGTCCATCTTCACGCTTGGCTTTTATAAAATCGAAAACATCCGGGTGGCCTACGTCAAAGGTAGCCATTTGTGCGCCGCGACGGCCACCGGCTGACGAAACGGTGAAACACATTTTATCGTAAATATCCATAAACGACAGTGGGCCGGATGTATAAGCGCCTGCGCCGGAAACATAGCCGCCTTTAGGGCGTAATGTTGAATATTCGTAACCAATGCCGCAACCGGCTTTTAGGGTTAAGCCAGCTTCGTGTACTTTGTTTAAAATATCATCCATTGAGTCAGAAATAATGCCAGATACAGTGCAATTGATGGTGGAGGTGGCAGGTTTATGCGCTTGTGCACCCGCATTGGAAATGATTCGACCTGCTGGAATGGCTCCATGGCGTAGCGCCCAAAGGAATTTTTTTTGCCATTTATTTTTCAGTTCTTTGGTGGTTTCTACATCGGACAATGCTTTTGCGACGCGTTCATAGGTTTCTTCAATATTGTTATCTACTGCTTCACCGGCCTTCGTTTTCAGTCGATATTTGGTATCCCATATATCGAGTGATGCATCTTGAAAAGGAACTTCATTTATATTATTTGGGACAGCCTGCAATTGCGTTGCGCTCATTCATTTAATCCTTAACGTTAAATTTTAAAATTTGCGATTAGCCAGTTTGTGATGCCACACGGTTATAATGAAAACGTGTTGTGCACGTTCATTAAGGTTTATATAGTGGTCTATGTATAAAATAACACAAGATGTAGTGGTTTCAAGTGCTGAATGTGGTTAGAAAAGTGGATAAGTTGTGGGTAAATGTGTATAACTTTTAATAGGGCCTGACAGAGCAACCTTTGCAGTGCAAAGGTTGTTTTTTGTACGAATTTAGACTTGCCGACGAACGGTATGATTGTGATGTGAATATTAGAAAACCACAATATGTTGTGGATGTGTTAGGGGTTAAATTCATAACGTTTCGGGTATATGCAAAAAGCGCGGTTTTTCCCCGAGAGTGAAGTGCTTTGGCTATACAATTTAAATTTCACTCCACATACGCATCAAATTAATGTATGTATGATCAATTTTCACTACTTCATAATCATCGGGATATTTTTTTTGTAAAGCTTCTCGTGTGTTATGCAGGTTAAACAACAACTCCCGTTTTTCTGCATCTCGCACTAAGCTTTGCGCCCAGCTAACGGCTACTAAACGTGTGCCACGGGTAACTTCTGCTACATGGTGTAGTGAGCCAGAAGGGTAGGTAATAGCAGAACCTGCAGCTAATTTAAAGCGTTGTTCGCCCATTTGGCTGTGCATCACTATCTCACCACCATCATAGTCTTCAGGTGCGCTAATAAACAGTGTAATGGATACATCAGTGCGATACCTAGCTTGCATGGGCCCCATGACGGGGTCATCAACGTGTTTGCCATAGGTTTCACCGGGTTCATAACGTGCATAAAAGGGCGTAGCTACTCGGTGAGGTAAAACAGCGGCTTGAAAGGTAGGGTGGTTAACCAGTGAATTCATGACCATTTGGTTTAATTGACCATGCAGCGTTGAATCAGCCGCTAATTCATGATTTTTTTTGACTTTTCGGGCGGTTTTTCCTGCGCTCAATCGGCCATCAATATAATTTGCATTTTTTAACAAGCTGCGAACTTTTTCGAGTTGACTTGGGCTGAGCACGTCTGGAATGGTTAATAGCATAATAACTCACTGTGTATACGGAAAAAAATTAGCTTACTCTGGTATAATTCTAAACTAATTGCAATTGAGTAAACTAACAGGCAAAGTCAATAATGAATTTCAATATTAGCATCGATGAAGAGTCTTATACACTGGAAGTGAGCGATAAACTGATGCAAGAACTAGAATCTACACATCACGATATGGACACTGAATATGACAAAGGCTTGCAGTTAGGTCGTTATTGGATAGATCAGCCGACATTAGAGCAGCGTTGTCAGTTAACCGCAGATAAAGTGGTAAGTGCTATACACCAAGAAAATATTCGTCTATTTTATATTACGGCATCTTATATTTTGAGAAAATTTCCCGCATTAAAAAATGTGACAGTTAGTTCAGACTTCGAAATAAGTGACATAGATATTGAGTTGTAATTTACAATAGATAAAATCTAAGTAACTGTTCAGCTCACCTCCAGAATAGTTATAAATCTAATAAACTTAAAAAGTGGTAAAAATGGATATTACTAACCGTGAGCTACAGTTAGCCAATGATTTTGTAAAATATACGGATAACAATATTTACCTCACCGGAAAAGCCGGCACCGGTAAAACGACGTTTTTACATAAGCTCAAAGACATTAGCCCGAAGCGCATGATCGTTACTGCACCTACTGGTGTTGCGGCAATTAATGCAGGGGGCGTAACCTTACATTCTTTTTTTCAAATGCCGTTTGGCCCTTTTGTGCCAGGCAGTGATGCACAGCAACAAGCCCAGCATCGAAAATTCAATAAAGAAAAAATCAATATTATTAAAAGCCTTGATCTTCTAGTAATAGATGAAATAAGTATGGTGCGGGCGGATTTACTCGATGGTGTAGATGCGATCTTACGTCGTTACAAACGTCATGATCGGTCTTTTGGTGGTGTGCAATTATTAATGATAGGTGATCTGCATCAATTGTCCCCAGTGGTCAAAGATGATGAATGGGCATTATTAAAACCTTATTATGAAACCTGCTATTTTTTTAGCAGTAATGCGCTTAAACGAACTCAAATGACCAGTATTGAACTCAAGCATATTTATCGTCAGTCTGATGCGCATTTTATCGAGTTACTTAATAAGGTAAGAAATAATCAATTAGACCAACAAAGTTTGCAGCAATTAAATAGTCGACATATTGCCGATTTTCAGGCGGATAAAAAAGACAATTATGTTACGCTGACAACACATAATCGCATTGCAGATGACATTAATCAGCGACATTTGGAAAATCTAAAAGCAAAATCATTCATGTTTAAAGCGATTGTAGAGGGTGATTATCCGAGTTATAACTACCCAACAGCAGATCAACTATATTTAAAAAAAGGTGCACAGGTGATGTTTGTGCGCAATGATAGTTCGGCTGAAAAAATGTATTTCAATGGAAAAATAGGCGAAATAGTATTTATTGATCAACATAAAATTCGAGTGCAGTGTCCCGGCGAAGCAACAGAAATTACCGTAGAAAAAACCACATGGGAAAATATTAAATATAATCTAGATGCCAAAACAAAAGCCATATCTGAACAAACAGTGGGGTCTTTTTATCAGTTTCCATTACGTTTAGCATGGGCGATAACCATTCATAAAAGCCAAGGGTTAACCTTTGAACACGCCATTATTGATGCAAATGCTGCTTTTTCTCATGGCCAGGTTTATGTGGCGTTAAGTCGCTGTAAAACCTTTGAAGGCATGGTATTAAGTACGCCTATCTCTCAAAGCGCCGTGAAAACAGATCATACCGTCGCGCAATTTACTCAACAAGTGAGTCAAAATTTACCCACGGATGAACAGTTAGATCTGGCTAAAATAACCTATCAACAAAAATTATTACTGGAATGCTTCGATTATCAAGCATTGCATAATAAGTTAAATAAACTCATTATGTTATTGCGACAAAATTTACAGGTGATTCAGTTTTCCGGGTTAGAAATTGTAGAAGAAATATCTAGACAAACATCCGATGACATTATTATTGTCAGTGAAAAATTTAAACGTCAGTTACAATCACTGTTTCTCGATAATATTTTGCCGCAGGATAATGAAAAACTACAGGAGAGGGTAAATAAAGCTGCGAATTATTTTTTAGATAAGCTTGAATCAGGTATTGTTGAATGGCTAAATAAGTTTAGTTTTACATCAGATAATAAAGAAATAAACAAACAAATGATACAAACCATTAATAGCTTAAATCATTTTTTGAGTATAAAAATAGCCAGTTTAAACAGTTGTGAATCAGGCTTTTCAACTAACCAATATCTGAATGCTGTTTCCCTTGCAGAAGTAGAATTTAATTCACAAAAAACCGTTAAAAACCCCAAACAAGACCTGAGTAATATTGATGTAGAGCATGCTGAGTTATTGAGTCACTTAAGTGCCTGGCGGGAAAAACAGGCCGAGCAAGAAGAAGTTGAAAGATACCGAATTATTCATCAAAGCGTGCTTATACAAATAGCCAATATTTTGCCAATGAGCGAAACAGATTTATTAAACATTAAAGGTGTTGGGCAACATACGGTAGATAAATATGCCACAGCATTACTCGAAGTGATTGTTGCCTATTGCAATAATCATAATATACAACCTGAACCTGTTTCTATGTCAAAAAAGAAAGCTTCAAAAACACCTAAAATAAACTCTAAACAAATTAGCTACGAGCTTTATTTAGAGGGTAAAACGATCCAGCAAATTGCCG
>UOFF01000181.1_pt1 | contig 14343 bp, 12 predicted proteins | sample 1990091 | NCBI WGS metagenome assembly UOFF01 (sample SAMEA4728526, study PRJEB27164) | hydrothermal vent metagenome | biome: marine basaltic hydrothermal vent biome; feature: marine hydrothermal vent; material: mineral | place: Pacific Ocean | collected 2011-06-14/2011-07-23 | depth 1741 m | reverse complement strand
GAGAATATAGAATCGCGCAAATTGTTGATTCTATTGTTTCATCGACTCGAAAAGTTTACACGCGTGATGTATCGGGAAAATTGTTTGAAGATGGAACGGGTGCCGTCTTTGAGTATCAAAACCATAAAGGCTTTGTCCCTTTACCTGTGCAGCTTATTCAAAATATCGCAAAACAATTATCAGTTAAAACTAATAATGAAATAAATATAAAATTAAAAAGTAAATATTTTATCAATGAAAATAATAGATTGATCGATTATGAAGACAACTCAGCCTGGACATTCTTTGAAAAACAACAAACTGAGTCATTAAACGCACTGGATTTACAGTGGAAGCCTTATGTTTATCGCAGTAAAATCGCACAAGATGATTATCTTGTTTATATGGCGCCAGATATAGCATCTGATGCGTCTTGTGTGTCATGTCATGTATCCTATGAGTATAGAGCTGAGAATATTAAAGCGCGTAAAGTATATGGCGTTGCAGGACAACCTATCTTAAAGTTGGGGCATATGATTGGAATGTTGGAAATTAAAATTAAAATTAAAATCAAAAAATAAAATTTTTAGTAATTATATACCCAAAGCGTTATAAATTTATAACGCTTTGGGTATAGAGCACATAAGTTTCCGCATAAAGCCACTATAAATAGTGAGAAGTTTTGATATGTGATTGGGGTGCTATAGGATGCGGCGCTCAGAAGAATTCATTTGTATTATATTATGTTGATATTAAATGCTGTATGATCCATTAATGAAAATTATATGCTCCTTTATTGTCTTTGCTGTGCTTGGTGGGCAATCGCTGATAGCCTCTGCTAATCAGCCTCTCAGCCGTCAATTGGTTGATTTATATATTATTGCGACAGAAAAGTTAGATGCTATTGAAGCTAAATATCCCGATGTTTTTGCAAAAAGCGATGAATTTACATTGTCTCAAGAGCCGGAATTAATTGCTTTTTTTGAAGCATCTAAAGCTTATCCTGAAATTAAAAGTATGCTAATTCAATCTGATTTCTCAAATATCAAGCATTATTTTGATATTTCAACGCGTATTATGGGCGGGGTGTTCTCTGAACAGTCATCTAAATTACCTTTAAATTTAAGATCGGATAATCTCTTAAAGGGGCTAGATAACAATATTAAGAAATTTAAAAATCAAGGTATCTCAGCAGAGTTGATAAAAATCATGGAGGATGAGTTATTAATAGTAAAAAATGATATGGCTGAGATGCAATTAATGATTAAACGAACAAGTTTAGAAGATAAAACATTCGTTAAGAAAAATTTTAAATGGATGCAAAGTCACCTGCCATTTGCTCGTGATAAAGGTGATAATAATGAAAATAAAAATAATTAATGTACTGTTGGCCTTAGTTGCTTCATTGTCAGTACAGGCTGAAATAAAAAACATACCAAATGGCATAGTAGATGCGAGTGGTTATGAAGCTTACCAAAATTACCTCAAAGAATCATCTAACAAAGCTTTTGTTGTTTCAGCTAATGGCGCATGGGGTTGGAGTTCAAAGCAGTTTGATACAAAATTTTCTATTCTAAATGCAATTGAAAAATGTGAATCTAAGAACAAAGGTAAATGTGATGTTATTGATGTTAATGGGCATTTAACGACTGATACCTATGAAACAGTGGGCTTCTTAGAGAAACCCTCAGTTTCTGAGGATGATATTCAGTACTTTCCTGCGTCAATTCAAGAAATTCATAAAGCCAATAACTATAAAATCATTTATTTGGCCTCACGGGGAAATAAAGCTTATGCTACTTCAAAATCTGGGTCTATAGGTTGGGTCGCTCAACGGACTAGTGTTGATGATGCTAAAAAAATAGCGATAAAACTATGTGAAAAATTTAATGCTGATAAGAGTAATCCGTGTGAAGTAGTTGATGTTAATGGTGAGATAAAATCAGCTAAAATAAATTTTGCAGATGTATTGCTTAACCCTAGAATGGTCTATCCGGATATGACGGCACAATTAAATTTTTATGTCGATATGGGTGTTTATAAAAGCTATATAAAAATGATGGGCCATAAAGCACTTGCGGTGGCAACTACAGGTTATCGGCATATGCTGAGCATGATGACAACGTCGGATTACGCTAAACAAGAAGTGCTTAAAATATGTAGTGAAAATGCGGGTGAAAAATGTAATTTAGTTTTACTCGATGAATTTATTGTTAAAAGTAAATTGCTTGAAGATGATGGCAAACCCAAGCTATGGCTTGGAAAATATGTAGTGGATTTAACGGCAGCTCCACACCTAGAGTCTGTAAAACATACGCTACCTTTTTTTACGTTTACTGAAGATGAAGTCACGGTTACTGTTAAAGGAAAAGTGGTAGTACGTGCGGGTTATTTTCAAAGAGAAAGGTTATTAAGGATTTTTTATAAAGGAAAAACTAAAACCGGCACCTTTAGCGAGGATTTTGGTATCCTTCTGCTTAATGATAAAAATAGAAGTCGGTACATAAAGGTCGACTACTAGCCCACTTTTGTTTAAGTTACTCATTAATTGAATATTGATAAATACTATCATCCTAATTACTTGAGTATTTTAAACTTTTTTATTTTTAGTCATGTTATTTCATATCATTACTAAAACTTGTTAAACTTGTGTTTTAGATTAGCAATAAATACGCTTATGTCCAATCGTATACAACAAATGCCCAATCAGTTAATTAACCAGATCGCAGCAGGCGAGGTGGTTGAGCGCCCTGCATCGGTGGTTAAAGAGTTATTGGAAAACTGTTTAGATGCTGGTGCCACTAAAATAGATATTGATATTGAACAGGGTGGTGCCAAATTAATTCGAATTCGAGATAATGGCCAGGGTATTCATCAAGATGACCTGGCTCTGGCACTGTCACGCCACGCAACCAGTAAAGTACGCAGTTTAGATGATTTAGAGCATATTCAAAGTCTAGGCTTTAGAGGGGAGGCATTACCCAGTATTGCTTCTATCAGTCGCATGACTATTATTTCGCGTCAGGTTGAAGCCGATGCATACAAGGTTCAAGGTCAAGATGAACAATCAGCTGATATTTCGCCCGCAGCCCACGGGTTTGGGACAACCATAGAAGTTCGCGATTTATTTTATAATGTCCCAGCAAGACGTAAATTTCTACGCACTGAAAAAACTGAATTTAATCACTTAGAAGATGTGGTGAAGCGCATTGCATTAAGTCATTTTGATGTTGAAGTGAGCTTGAACCATAATCAACGAGCAATAAAATTGTGGCGTGCGGCTACTGATTTAAAATCGCAAGAACAACGTATTGTTGAAGTGTGTGGTAAAGCGTTTATTGAACAATCTCAATCTATGTGTTTTGAAGCCACGAACTTAAAAATTCATGGCTGGATTGCTTTGCCCAGTTTCTCTCGTTCACAAGCAGACATGCAATATTTTTTTGTAAACGGTCGCATAATTCGTGACAAACTGGTGACTCATGCTATTCGTCAAGCTTATCAGGATGTTTTGTATCATGGACGGCATCCAGCCTATGTCTTGTTTTTACAATTAGACCCTGCGATGGTTGATGTAAATGCTCATCCTACAAAGCATGAAGTGCGTTTTCGTGAAAGCAGAATGGTGCATGATTTTCTTTTTAGAGGCATCCATAAAGCACTGGCCGATGTGCGACCCTCAGATATTCAAGCTGAGAGCAATCAGGCCGAGCATAACCAGGGCGAGAGTAGTTTAATAAAAAATACGCTCGATCTTACCCCTGCAACTGTTCCTAATCGCTATAGCGATGTGCAAACCATGGCTAATACATCTGGCGCAACATTGCCTTCTGTGCCCTCTGCATCTGGTTCAATGCAATCTACATCATTTGGACGCTCAGCTTATACTGGCCCTACCAAACAAAGTCATTTGGCTTTGCAAGTGAATGAACAAATTAAGGCTTACGCTAATTTATCCCGTGGCCTAAGTGAGACTAATCATTTGCCGAAAGATTTACCTGATTCAAATGATATTCCGCCATTAGGTTTTGCAGTGGCACAACTACATGGTATTTATATTTTGTCACAAACGGCGGCAGGTATGGTGGTAGTTGATATGCATGCGGCACATGAACGTGTAACTTATGAGCGAATGAAGCAACAACTGGAGCAAGGGACCTTAGTGTCTCAACCTTTATTGGTGCCCATTAGTGTAAATTTAAGTGAGAAAGAGGCTGAATTAGCTGAAGAGCAGTCAGAATTATTTTCAGAATTGGGCTTTGAGTTAGACCGTAGTGGTCCAGAGTCATTGCGCATTCGACAAGTGCCGGTTATTTTGGCCCGTGCAGATGCAGAAATGCTGGTGCGAGACGTGCTATCAGACTTAATTAGTTATGGTAATTCTAATCGTATTCGTGAAGCGATTAATGCGGTGTTAGGTACCATGGCATGTCATGGTGCTGTGCGCGCTAATAGAAATTTAACCGTGCCCGAAATGAATGTGTTATTGCGTGACATGGAAAATACTGAACGTAGCGGCCAATGTAATCATGGCCGACCTACTTGGACAGAATTTAGCTTAGATGTTATGGATAAGTGGTTTTTGCGCGGCCAATAACGGGCTAATTTGATTATACTCTAGTACACACTATGAACGATTTTATTATTCAACATCCAAACAATGCGCCCCAAAATAGCCCGGTCGTCGTGTTTATAATGGGGCCTACGGCAGCGGGTAAAACCGATTTGGCCATTCAATGTGTAGAGCAATTAGATTGCGAACTTATTAGTGTTGATTCTGCACTGGTTTATCGTGATATGGATATTGGCACGGCTAAGCCTGATGCTGAAACCCTGCGCCGTGCACCGCATAAATTAATTGATATTATTGACCCCAGCGAAGCTTATTCTGTGGCTAATTTTTGTGAAGACGCCCTAATTGAAATTAAATCCATTTTGAGTCGGGGCAAAACACCGGTGCTTGTAGGGGGTACTATGATGTACTACAAAGCCTTACAAGAAGGTTTGTCGCAATTACCTGCAGCTGATGAGGGAATACGTACGCAACTGGATGCTGAGGCAAAGCACTTAGGGTGGCAAGCAATGCATGATCGTTTGGCAAAAATAGATAAAGTTTCAGCGGAACGTATACATCCTAATGACCCCCAACGCGTACAACGCGCATTAGAAGTATATGACATTAGCGGTAAAACATTAACTGAGTTTTGGCAACAACAAACATCAAATGCATTACCCTATAACCTGATTAAAATAGCCTTTTTTCCCGAAGATCGTGACTTATTGAAAGAGCGAATTGCACTGCGTTTTCATCAAATGTTGAAACAAGGTTTTATTGAAGAAGTAGAAAGTTTAAAAATACGCAGTAATTTGAATTTAAACTTGCCTTCTATGCGCTGTGTAGGTTACCGTCAGGCTTGGGAGTACCTAGATGGATTGGTAACACTCGATGAAATGACTAAAAAAGCTATTATTGCCACCCGGCAGCTGGCCAAGCGCCAATTAACGTGGTTACGCAAAGAAAAAAGTTGTAATTTTTATGACATAGACTCATCCATTTATCCAAAAGTACTGAAAAACCTTAAATATTTACTATGATATTTATCAGAGGCTTAAATAACGCATCTATTTTAACGCTAGATAGTTATGTTAAACCACGATAATCATAGAGCTATTTAGCCTTATTAATATTATAGAAACGTGCTCTTTGAATTAGCATATGAATGTGAAATTACAACAAATTTCGGGAGAAACCCATGTCAAAAGGGCAGTCATTACAAGAACCCTTTCTTAATGCATTGCGTAAAGAACGAGTTCCTGTGTCTATTTATTTAGTCAATGGTATTAAGCTTCAAGGCCAGGTTGAATCATTTGATCAATTTGCGGTTATGTTGCGTAATACAGTGAGCCAAATGGTTTATAAGCATGCAATATCGACTATTGTGCCGGCTAGAACCATTCGATGGGCAGCCGCTCATGAAGAAGAAGGGAACTCAAATACTGGAAATACCTAAAAGCTGTAAACATTTGCGGGTTTAACGAGTGGCCTAGCTTATTCACGTTTATTATATGAAAGTGGTTATGTCATTTTATGGCGGGCGTTTTACGTGTATAATAGGGTTGTTATTTAATAAATAGAGACTTGCCTCATTGTTTGATCGTCCTGATATTGGTGAACGAGCTGTTCTTGTTCATCTTGATCTTAATGCCGAAAATCAACGCGAATATATTACTGAATTTGAAGAGCTTGCTTTATCTGCAGGTGCAAAGGTTTGTGATATTATTAATGCACGTCGCCACGTGCCTGATGCAAGGTACTTCGTTGGCAAAGGTAAAGCCGAAGAAATAGCCGGCATTGTAGAGGCTGATAATATAGAGCTTGTATTATTCAATCATGCACTTAGCCCGTCACAAGAAAGAAACTTAGAAGCCCTATTTCAATGCCGAGTTTTGGATAGAACCGGTTTGATTCTTGATATCTTTTCTCAACGAGCGCGCACCTTCGAAGGTAAATTGCAGGTTGAACTGGCCCAACTTAAGCATTTATCAACGCGCTTAATTCGTGGTTGGACTCACTTAGAGCGACAAAAAGGTGGCATTGGCTTACGTGGCCCGGGTGAAACGCAACTGGAAACAGACCGACGATTATTAAGTGTGCGTATTAAGCAAATTAAGCGCCGTTTAGAAAAAGTACGTAAACAACGTGAACAGGGCAGGCAGTCTCGACGCAAAGCGGAAGTTCCAACGGTTGCTTTTGTGGGTTATACGAATGCAGGTAAATCTACATTGTTTAATGCTTTAACTAATGCTGATGTCTATGTTCAAGACCAATTGTTCGCAACGCTTGATCCAACATTAAGAAAATTTAAAATTGATGATGGTAGTGATGTGATTTTAGCTGACACGGTTGGTTTTATACGTCACTTACCCCATGATTTAGTGGAGTCATTTCGTTCGACTTTACAGGAAACAGAGCAAGCACATTTATTATTTCACATTATCGACGCATCAGATGATATGCGCTTAGATAATATTAATGCAGTAGAAACGGTTTTGCATGAAATTGGTGCGATGAACGTACCGCAAATACAAATCATGAATAAAATAGATCGTTTAGGATTACCGCCGCGCATTGATCGTGATGAGTCGGGTAAAGTGAAGCGCATTTGGGTGTCTGCAATTGAAGAGCAAGGGCTCGATTTAATTCATCAAGTACTTGCCGGCTACTTTAAGCAAGATATAGTTAAAGGCTCAATTTGTTTGTCATTAACGGATGCAAGAATACGGGCTTTGCTCTATGATATTAAAGCAGTAGAAGTTGAAAAAATAAATGAACAAGGTCAATTTATTTTACAGATCAATATTCCTAAACGTGATCTTTTTCAAATGATAAGTCGAGAGTCTATCGCTAAACATTTAGTGCTACCTGATGATTATATTGAAAATGTTACAGATGGATATGAAATTGAACTATAAGATAAAGGTAACTATTCGGCTCATCTCTATTAATGCGTTATTTTAGCTATAGAAAATGGAAACATACCCGTGTATGCTCATGTTTTCAGCTCTATGCTGGCGTATTATGGTATCAAGCTGAACAGTTATTGTTCATTTATTAACTATTTAACCCATATTAAAAATATGTGTAATAGTGACTAAAATAACTTAATAAACGAATGATATATTCATACCTTCTGTTTCGATGAAAGACAGGTTACAATTCATTTTCTTTTTAATTTGATTATAAGTGGGAGTCGCTGATGGCTTGGAATGAGCCGGGTGGAAATAAAAATAAAGATCCCTGGGGTAATAGAGGCGGCAATAATAACGGCAACGATGGCCCGCCTGATCTAGATGAATTATTTAAAAAATTCATGGACAAACTGAATGGTTTGTTAGGGGGGTCTGGTAGGGGCAGTAAAGGGTCGTCTTCGGGTAGTAATAAAACCGCTATCATTACATTAGCCATTATTGGTTTAATCGTCTGGTTATTTACCGGTACCTATAAAATAGGTGAAGCAGAACGGGGTGTCGTTTTACGTTTCGGTGCGCATGCTTATACCGTTGAGTCTGGACTGCATTGGCATATACCTACGCCCATTGAAAAAGTGCTTAAAGTGGATGTCAGTAATATCCACGAATACTCTCTCAATGGCACTATGCTTACACAAGATCAAAATATAATCGATATTGAAATTACCGTTCAATATCAAGTGGGTAGTGCAGAAGATTATTTCTTTAATATGCGTAACCCAGTGCGGACATTAGCAGAAGCGTCAGAAAGCGCTTTACGTCAGCATGTTGGGCGCAGCACTATGGATTATGTGTTTGGTGATGGTCGTGAAGATATCGCTTTAAGTACCCAAGAAACGATTCAGCAAATTTTAGAAAGTTATAAATCAGGCTTACAAATTGTAAGGGTTAACATGCAGGAAGCCAAGCCGCCTGAGGAAGTTAAAGCTGCATTTGATGATGTCACTAAAGCGGTAGAAGATGAAGACAAACTTAAAAATCAAGCCGAAGCCTATCGTAATGAGGTGCTACCCACGGCGCGTGGTGAGTCTGCACAGATGTTAGAGCAAGCTAAAGCATATAAGCAAGAAGTCGTTGCACGTGCAGAAGGTGATGCCCAACGCTTTACTAGCCTTTATACAGAGTACCGCAAGGCACCGGTTATTACCCGTGATCGTATGTATATTGAAACGGTAGAATCCGTCTTATCTCAGACCAGTAAAATAATGGTCGATGTAGATGGAGGCAATAGCATGATCTATTTACCATTAGATAAAATGCTAGATAATAAAGAAATTAACCCGAGTACACGGCAAAGAGCCGGACGTTTGATTAATGATGCAAGAAGTACAAATTTTGATACCGGTAACTTCGATAGCCGTTCTTCACGCTCAAGGGGGACAAGGTAATGAATAAAATATTTGGAATTGTCGCCGTACTTTTGGTGCTATTTGCCTATACCTGTACTTTTTTTGTTGATGAACGTGAAAAAGCAATACTTATAGCGTTTGGTAAAATTAGCAAAACAGGTTATTTACCGGGTATACATTTTAAACTGCCTTTTCCGTTTAATGAAGTTAGAAAATTAGATGGAAGAATTTTAACAATTGATCAACGTCCGGTGCGTTTTTTAACGAAAGAAAAACAACACATGGTGGTTGACTCATATGTTAAGTGGCGTATTTCTGATGAAGCAACATACTATACTGCAACATCTGGTGGGCGTGAATCAAATGCTGCATCTTTGATTTACCGAATGGTTGATGATGGCTTACGTAATGAGTTTGCCAAGCGTACGGTTCAGGAAGTTATTGCACAAGATAGAACGCAAATTATGACGTTACTGACCAGCAATATTAATGAAAAAGCGCAGGCACTTGGTATTAGTATTGTTGATGTCAGAATTAAGCGAATTGATTTTCCGGAAAAAATTAGTCTTAATGTTTATGAACGTATGCGTACTGAGCGTGAACGTTTAGCGCGTGAGCATCGTTCAAAAGGCGAGGAGGCCGCAACGCGTATACGTGCAGATGCCGATGCACAAAGTCAAATTTTAGTTGCAGAAGCTTATCGTGATTCACAAATCTTACGAGGTGAGGGTGATGCAACTTCAACTGAAATATATGCAAAAGCCTATAGCCCTGATCGTGACTTCTATCGTTTTTATCGAAGTATGGAAGCTTATAAGAAAACCTTTGCAAATAAAGGCGATATCATGATGATCGCACCAGATTCGGAGTTCTTTAAATACTTTAAGAATGCTACTGGTAAAGCTAAGTAGTTACTTATAACTGCATACAGCCGGGCCGCAATGCCCGGCTTTTTTTATGTATGAATGATTGTAATAATTCAGCCCACCTCCATAATCCTATATGCTCAATTTCCTGCCTTAAATTGACGAATTCTGGAGGCAACCTGCACAGTTACTATTAGTTTTTACAGGCCATTTAAATGTGCCGAATAGTAATGAATAAGTCATTCTATTCGAGTCTCCTGTCATTGAGTTCACTGCTTAATTTTCGGTTAAACTCGGTTGGGTTGAATTAACATGTTGAAATTTAAAGGTTTATAATGGTTGCCTGGAACGATTTATTAAGTGCATTAGCCCTTGTGTTGGTCATTGAAGGTATAATGCCCTTTATTAGCCCAAAAAGTTGGCGGGATGCAATGCTACAAGCTAGCCGGTTACAGGATAAGACGCTTCGGACGATAGGTTTTGGGAGTATGTTGGTTGGCGCATTATTATTGTATATAATGCGTTAGTTTATAGGTATATACTCGTTTAACTCATTCTGCGTAACATTTTGTTGTTCGCGATAAACAGTTAATTACACCGTTACATTAGTAACTTAACTTTTGGAATATGAATTTTTCGTCTTTATTAAGTGATTTAAGGCGAATTTGAATGCTGTCCAGAAATAATATTAGAGAAAAGATTAATAAAAAACCATGAAAAAAGCGGTAACAAATAATTGTTGGTTATTACCCCAAGGAATTGAAGAAGCGCTGCCCGAAAGTGCAGCACATTTAGAGTTATTACGACGCAAACTACTGGATATGTACACAAGCTGGGGTTATCAGCTTGTCATGCCGCCAATGATAGAGTTTTTAGACTCATTGCTAACTGGCACGGGTAATGACTATGAATTGCAAACATTTAAGTTAATAGATCAATTAACTGGGCGATCCATGGGTTTACGTGCGGACATGACACCACAAGTGGCGCGAATTGATTCCCACCAGTTAAAAAATGATGCACCGAATCGTCTTTGTTATGTAGGCACGGTACTGCATACTTTACCTGATGGTTTTGGTAGTAGTCGCAGCCCGTTACAAGCGGGTGTAGAGCTATATGGTCATGGTGGCATAGAGAGTGATGTTGAAGTGTTAAGCCTTATGGTGGAAACACTTAAGGCGTCTGGTGTAAATGACATCGCAATTGATATTGGCCATGTGGGCATATTTAGAAGTCTGGCTAAACAAGCGGGCCTTAGTGAATTACAGGAAGCAGACTTATTTGAAATGCTGCAACGCAAAGCGATACCTGAAATTCAAGAATATTTGACAACCTTGGATATAGAGCAAGATACTGTTGATATACTTAATGCTTTGCCAGAATTACATGGCGATGAAAGTTGTTTAGAAAAAGCACAACGTTTATTTGTGAATGCCGATAAGTGTGTAAAAGATGCGTTAAATTACCTGCAGCTTGCTGCCGATAAATTTAAACAGCGGGCACTTGATGTCGATATACACTACGACCTATCCGAATTACGCGGTTATCATTATCATACCGGTTTGTTGTTTGCTGCTTATACACCCGGTGAAGGCCAGGAAATTGCTCGAGGTGGGCGCTATGATGATATTGGTAAAGTTTTTGGTCGTGCAAGGCCCGCAACTGGGTTTAGTACCGATTTAAAAACCTTATTAAATATATCTCAACAAAAACCCTTACTTAATGGTGAAGGGATATTAGCACCCAGTGATGATGATCCCGCGTTATGGGAAGTGATAAAAGCGTTGCGAGCGCAAGGTGAAAAAGTCATTCAATCTTTACCCGGCCAACAAGGAGCTGCAGTTGACCTAGGGTGTGATCGGGTGCTTAAAAACACGGCAGGAAAATGGATTGTTAGTTAAAAAGTTTGTAATTGTTCAGCATATTTTAAACATGCTGTAAAAGTCATAATTTATTTGTAACTGTTAATTTTTCATAAATATATTTTTTCATAAAATGAATTTTATGATGAAATAAACAGATACCAAAGTTTTATCTTAATAAAGGTATAGTCAAATGGGTAAGAATGTAGTTGTACTGGGTAGCCAATGGGGCGATGAAGGAAAAGGCAAGATAGTTGATTTGCTAACGGATCGTGCATCCGCTGTTGTGCGTTTTCAAGGAGGTCATAATGCGGGACATACGCTTGTTATTGGTGATCAAACAACCGTTTTACACTTAGTGCCATCAGGTATTTTACGTGATCAAGTGATGTGTCTCATCGGTAATGGCGTGGTGTTATCACCCAGTGCATTATTTGAAGAAATTAGTATGCTGGAAAAAATTGGCGTACCGGCTGCACAACGTTTAAAAATCTCAGAAGCCTGCCCATTAATCATGCCTTATCACATAGCCCTTGACCAGGCGCGTGAAATTGCGCGTGGTAAAAAAGCGATTGGTACAACAGGTCGCGGCATTGGCCCAGCGTATGAAGACAAAGTGTCACGTCGTGGATTGCGTGTTGGTGATTTGTTAAATGTTGACACCTTTAAAGAAAAACTTAAAGGTGTTATGGAATATCACAACTTTAGTTTGGTGAATTACTTTAAGGCGGATGCGCTAGATTACCAGACCGTATTAGATGAAATTCTTGAGATGCGCGATCAAATTGTGTCTATGATCGCAGATATTCCAGCGATGTTGCACAATTTACGTAAAGAGGGTGCAAATATCATGTTTGAGGGCGCGCAAGGTACCTTGCTGGATATTGATCAGGGAACTTACCCTTATGTGACATCATCCAATTGTACTGCGGGTGGTGCATGCACAGGTTCAGGTGTTGGGCCGTGTGATTTAGATTATATTTTAGGCATCACCAAAGCGTATACCACACGCGTGGGTGCTGGGCCATTTCCAACAGAGCTATTTGATGAAGTGGGTCAGTATTTAGGCGAAAAGGGTCATGAGTTTGGTGCAACTACAGGCCGTAGTCGACGTTGTGGCTGGTTTGATGGTGTTGCCATGCGGCGTTCCGCCCAAGTGAATAGCATTACAGGATTATGTATTACTAAGCTAGATGTATTAGATGGCTTGGAAACGCTAAAAATTTGTACCGGGTATAAATACCAGGGCGAATTACTCGAGTTGCCTCCCGTGGGCGCTGATGCTATTGAGCAATGTGAAGCGATTTACGAAGAGCTTCCGGGCTGGACAGAAACAACCGTTGGCGCCCGTAAAAAAGATGTATTACCACAAAATGCACTTAATTATTTAAATCGTTTAGAGGAAGTTGTAGGTATACCTATTGATATTATTTCAACGGGCCCTGAGCGTGATGAAACTATTGTGCTGTGTAATCCATACGATTAAATATTAGTAAATGCATAACAACTTAATTCATTTTTAAAGCGCTATCACCTTATCGGTGGTAGCGCTTTTTTAATTAAATAAGCAAAGTTTGGAATTTCGTGATTTAAACCGATGTAGCTGATATAAAGAAAATTGCAGCGCCTAAAAAAACCACCAGCAAGACAAGTCCTATTGTAATAACCCACGTAGCGTATACAAAACCTTCTTCTTCAGGAATGTGCATAAAAATAGGGATGCCGGTATAAAGTAAATATACCGCCGCGGCAATGGCAACAAAACCAACCAGTACGTCGATATATAAAACAGGGTATAAAGCAACGAAGCCTAAAAGAAAAAGCGGTAATGAGGAAAATACGGCTAATTCAGTACAATGTATAGGGTCGGGCTTTAAATCAAATGTTTTTGCAAACCAGCAAATCGCGTAACCCAATGCATATACGCCAATGTTTAAGCTTATGTAAGCGGCTAAAGCGGCAATGGTGGCTTTTTCTGCGGACATGGTAACAAGCGAACCAATGCCTAAATCCCAGCCAATATGAACGGTTGCCAAATATCCACAAATGGTGGGTATTAACGCTAAAACAGCAACGTGAATGACTATATCAGTAATTTTTGCAGGTTCGCGATCTGCATCTTGTAAACATTGCTTAGGGTTGTATACATGGCAAAAATGCTTAAATAACATTAAATCAGCTCCGTAGCTATTAGGATATGCTTATAGTTATCTAACATCCCACTAAAGCATTCAAAATATAATTTAGGTTGATATCTTAAGTACTTTATGAGGTCATTGCTGTGCTTTAAGGCACTCTTGTTAGGACTATAGTGTTAATTTATAACAATTTTACCTAAAAAATCAAGCATCTTATCTGGTTGTCAATAGTTGTTAATATTATTATTTGCTTATAATTCGGGTAAAGCTGGCCAAAATAGATTTTACGCAGGTGATTTTTCATTCTCGGACAGCCTCCTATTGTTCAGAATAATTTTCTTATACGAATTCAGGCCTTATAAATAAAGGATAATATTCATTTAATCGTGCAGGGTAACTTAAAATATCTCGTTCCCATGCTTTGCGTCACTAGAGAATGTTGAGATAAAATAAAAATTTAGCATTTAAATTCCTAGAGCTTTGGGTGTATAACATAGTAGAGGTATAATCTATATTATTTAAACGAGTAGAATGTTGATGAATAATCAGAAAGAAGAAAAAAATCAAGGCATTGGTTTTTTAAGTGTTTTAAAAAGCACGCTATTTGCGGCATGTGGCG
>UOFF01000289.1_pt1 | contig 14398 bp, 17 predicted proteins | sample 1990091 | NCBI WGS metagenome assembly UOFF01 (sample SAMEA4728526, study PRJEB27164) | hydrothermal vent metagenome | biome: marine basaltic hydrothermal vent biome; feature: marine hydrothermal vent; material: mineral | place: Pacific Ocean | collected 2011-06-14/2011-07-23 | depth 1741 m | reverse complement strand
CTCGGATATCTCGTAAAGTCATCCAAAATCCGTTAATGCAATGGGTTTACACTCAATCAACTGATGACGTTGGAGAAATAGAGTTGGCGATAAAAATGCAATCTTCTGAGTTACGTGCAGTGGTTGGCCGTGTTAGCGACTCAAGTCTGAGTCTCAAGGAATCTGTTGATGATTTATCTAGTATCATCGAAAAAAACAATAAAAGTATTCATGAACAACAGGTCCAAACAAATCAGGTAGCTACCGCGATGAATGAAATGTCATCAACTGTGCATGAGGTGGCACGCAATGCGACCCATGCATCAGAGTCAACTTTTGAAGCTCAACAAGCAGCTCAGGATGGACAGCAAGTGGTTAACAATACTATTACCTCAATCAGTGAAGTTGCTAGCAGCATAGACCAGACATCCAAAGTAATTAACAAATTGAACGATGACGCTGGAAATATAACCTCAATTGTAGAGGCCATCCGCGGCATTGCGGACCAAACTAATTTATTAGCGCTTAATGCGGCAATCGAAGCGGCACGTGCTGGTGAGCAAGGTCGTGGATTTGCAGTCGTTGCAGATGAAGTTCGAACACTTGCTCAGCGAACGCAGGCGTCCACAGAGGAAATTCAGGCGATGGTTGAAAACCTTCAAGCAGGCTCTGATCAAGCAGTTAAAATGATGCTGGAGGGCCGAAAAAAATCAGATGCTTGTGTACAGCATGCGACTGATGCCGGTGATATGCTGAATAACATCACACACGCAGTCAGCATCGTCAGTGATGTAAATACCCAGATAGCAACAGCCGCTGAAGAGCAAAGTGCGGTCGCTGAAGAAATTAATATGAATATCGTTCATATCAATGAAGCCGCGCAAGAAACTGTTAATAACGCAGCTAAAACTAGTATTATCAGTAAGAATTTAAGTGAAGAGGCGCAACGCCAGCAACAGCTAGTCATACAATTTCAACGCTAAATTAATTATCAATAGTTCGGACAGAATTAAGCAGTAATAGCCCCGTAACCTGCTAACTCATCATAAGCTTGAGCGACTTTATTGCAATCTCTGGTTAATCCAATAGTTCGGACAGTTTTCTGGGTAATATTTGATATGAACCAAGGGAAAATTCTGAGAAAATATGATTTCTGAATCCCGAATTTCACAGAAGAGCCCCATGGAAAATGTATCAGCATCTTAGCGTACGTTTTCATACCGTTGGACTTCAAACCTCTCTACCGCATTAATATGTTCGCCGTTGTTTAATGCCGTTTGAATTTGATCAAGTAAATTTATGTATTGTGATTTGAGTTGGGTTTTAAATTGTTTAAATAAAGCGGGATCATTACTCGCATTTGCGAGACACAAAATAAAAGTGCCAAGCTGTTGCTTATCCAGTAATTGACACAAGCCCAAATTGAATTGTTCTCTAAAGGTCGTTATTGAGGTAAAGGGGTGTTGGGTGTTAGTCATTGATGATTGATGCGGGTATCTATCCAATCATCCAGATAATAAATTCTTTGGCCTTCAGATGATTTAGATGGGCCAATAACCTTTGCTGCATACAGATGTTTTTCAATGTTTTCTTCTTCTATTGCATCGAACTCGGTATCACACAAGAAAACACAGCCCTCTGCAAAGCGCCCCCTGGAACGCTTTGGCGCATAAATCACAGCAAATTTATGTTGTACAACGGTTGAGTCACCGTCGACGGTTATACCTTTCATATCAATACTTCTAACCCATTATTAAAGCACTTACATGATACCCGAAGCGGTATGAGTTTGTAAAATCATCGAGTATATTTACTGTCGCTCTATTAGTTAACAAGATGAAACTGTCATTTAAACCAATTCTCTGGCTAGTTGTAAAAGATAACCGTAGTTGGAGTAAGGGTGAACTCAGTACTGCAAAGGCATAACTACTGTCCAAAATAAAATAACAGCGTCATAAAGATGTGCTTTTGATGCTTTGATATACTAAAAAGAAAAAACACATAATAATAGAATTATTATTATAAAACGCCAGGATGGATGATGTCTTGCATTATTACGGGGATGGTATAATATAATTTAAAAAAGAGCCGATATGTCTGATTACTTATTAATTAATCTCTACGATGCTTTCAAAAAGCTTCAAGAAAACCTTGATGAAACCAATCGTATTATTGCCGCCAGTAATTTACCCGTGTGGTTGCCCGAATCGATTGAACCCAACCGTCAACTGGCAGCTGATGCCATTACTGAATGTTGGTATCAGGATGAAAATGTCTTCCCTTTATCTGGACTCATAAGTGTCTCGCCAGATCATTTGGGCATAATTACCAACCCTAAAACAGGAACCAATAAACTTAAACAAAATTTTAAAGCCGAAATCATCAAACTCAAAAAAGCCTCAAAGAAAAAGAAAGTCAGTTTAGATAAAATGATTGAATCTGTTGGTCGTGATGAAGAAGTGGCGGAAGCTATGAAGATATTGCGTATTTCTCGTCTCAACTTACTATGGTGTTATCGACAAATATTAGTACTGCCAAAAGGCCTAAATAGTGTGAGCTGGACCTGGGCATCTTCACATAAATCCATTCTTCCAGTCACTTATCAAGAGGTATTGGATTTAATAGACAAGGATATTGAAAATGAGGGCACTAAAAACTTGATTAAGGAAATATTAACAAATCATCAAAACCGAAAGCTTGTTCAAATGAAAAAAGTTGTACCTCATTTACGCGCCAATATCACTTACATTGTAAATGGCGAAAAAAAACGAAAAATGGTTACGACACCTACGGTGATCATTTCACAAGACACTATATTGCCACGAATTCGCTGGCCTGAAAAAGATATCAAAAATACTCGATTGAGTCGTTCAGATATAAAAATTAATCCAGACCCTATCATCAAGGCTTTGGGCATTTACACGTATATTAATGAATAACCAGAAAAATAACAAATTGCCAATAACTCAATATACATCGATGTGTAGTGGCATATTAAGTTATCAGCGTCCCTTGTTACCTTTCTCTGATTTAGGTTATGAAGATTTAAACTTAACTTATCAATCAAGTCTGACCCCATTGATATACTGTAAATTTTAGTCATTTTATGGCTTTATTCAACGTGCTCGATTTACGTTTAGTTTATAATGGCCACTTTATTGCATCATATCTTCAGGAAATATCAACCCGTGCCATCTGTCGTGCTCACTACACTTAATGCTCGTTATATTCATGCCTCTATGGGGTTGCGATATTTATATGCTAATATGGAGCACCTTCAAGACGAAACGCAACTGCTTGAATTTAATATCAATACACGGGTTATGGATATTACCGAGTCGCTGTTAGCGCAGCAGCCTAAAATTATTGGTATTGGTGTTTATATCTGGAATGCAACTGAAACACTGCAACTGGTAAAACTGCTCAAAATCATTTCACCCGAAACTATTATTGTGTTAGGCGGGCCAGAAGTCAGTTATGAATATAATACGCAAGAACTGGTGAGTTGTGTCGATTATGTGATTACGGGTCAAGCTGAGTTGGCTTTTAAATCACTTTGTGAAGATTTACTCGCCACAAAAAAACCGTTTAATAAAATTATTCACCCCTTGCCTGTTGAGCTGTCTGAGATAAAATCACCCTATGAATATTATAATGATGAAGATGTAGCTAACCGGGTTATTTATGTAGAAGCTTCACGGGGTTGTCCGTTTAAATGTGAATTTTGTTTGTCGTCTTTGGATAAAACAGTTTACCCCTTTGATCTTGATGTTTTTCTATCTGAAATGGAAAAACTTTATACAAGAGGCGTGCGTCATTTTAAATTTGTCGACCGCACGTTTAATTTAAAAATTGCCACCAGTATTCGTATAATGGAATTTTTCTTAGATAAAATGGATGCTGAAAACAACCAAAATTTATTTCTACATTTCGAATTAATTCCTGACCATTTGCCCGAAAAATTAAAAACCACAATTGCCCAATTTCCAGAAGGCAGCTTACAATTTGAAATTGGTATTCAAAGCTTAAACCCTGACGTTCAAACCATTATTAGCCGTAAACAAAATACACAAAAAGTATCGGATAATCTTAATTGGATACGTAACCATTCACGTGCACATATCCATGCAGATTTAATTATCGGGTTGCCGGGTGAAACCATTGATAGTTTCGCAACAGGATTAAATCAACTTTATGAAATGAACCCACATGAAATTCAAGTGGGCATTTTAAAACGTTTAAAAGGCACACCTATTATACGCCATACCCTTGAATATGACATGCGTTACAACCCCCTGCCCCCATTTAACATCGTCAGCAATAAACTGATTAATTTTGGTGATATGCAACGCATGAGTCGGTTTGCCCGATATTGGGATCTTATCATTAACTCGGGTCGTTTTGCCCAGGCTAAAAAATTGATTCTTTCGAACAATGCATTTTATGATTTTTTAGCCTTAAGTGATTGGATATTTGAAACCACGGGACAAACTCATAAAATATCATTAGAGCGTTTATATGCACTGCTTTATCAAGGCATGATAGAAATGTCATTTGATATACAACAGGTGACAGCGTCTTTGCTTAAAGACTATGAAGCATCTGGCATTAAAGGCCACCCTAAATTTTTACGCCAATCATCAGACAATGAATCTCGGCGCATAAAATCGAATCAACGGCAAGTTAGGCACAGTGCTTTATAACTTGAGGTTTTGGTTATTGTGAAAAGCTTCGCATAATTGCTTTCGCACTTTGCATCAAAATCCATATAAACATAAGCGGAAAAATAATGGTTTGCATGACAAACACAACAATCAAATTAATCACTTGATGACTCATGTCTGATACCACCAATTTCAATGCTTGTATGCGTTTTTCTATATTTAAGGTTTGTTTTGTTTTGTCAAACCATTGGCCGACCTGATTCATAATATCTTCATTTTTTTCCTTGTCTATTTCTCGCGATACATCATTTAATTGTTTAATTTGTTCGGCTGTGTTTTCTAAATTAGACTGGGCAGCCGTAAATTGAGGTTGTAGAAATTGCTGGTAAATAACTTCATTAAACAATGCAATAACCGGTATTGAAAAACGAATGAATATCAATAAAACCAGACTTTTCCCAAGTATCGATTGAGATAAATCACGCGTTTTTTCATTTTTAATTAATTGCCAAATACCGGGAAACCAAAGTAAAAAAATATACAGGCCTGAAAAAATTGCGAACAATAGACTAATATAAGGCGATGATGTTATTTCTAGAAATAAACGTTGTATGCCTAAAGATGAACCACTTACCATTAATACCCATGAGAATCGCTCAATTAAGTCATTAATGGGGTCTAAAATTTGACCAGGTGCAAAGGTTAAACCAACGCCTGCGGGTGATAGCGCAAACTCAGTGCCTTGGGCGACAGAAATAACGCCATTGAGCCCACGCGCAATGGTAAAACTGATTAAAGCACGTTCGATACCTACTTCAGTATACTCTTCAGCCACGCGGTCTAACGTGTTGGTAAAAGCCAAAGAGGCAAATAGAATAAAAAAACAAGTGATCAGAAATTTTTTTAAGATAGTATTATTCAATTATACAACCTTTACTGCGCATTTTATGGAACTACGCTTAAATTTAAAAAAGCATTGCCGTTAAGGAGATGACCCATAAATATTATAAAATATGTATTGTAATATTAGTGCACTTTGTTAATCATACAGGTTTAAACAGAATAGTGAATGAATACTTTAGAGTACTGACTATTGAAACAAAACGTTTCAGATATCCTGACACATCGGGCTACACAATGAATGGTAGTGATCATTCTAATGCAATGAACTCGCAACATCATTGGCCCATTTATACGCCTGTATATTGACTTTAACTAACTCACCCTTACCTAATGCATGAAAACCAAAATTTTGCCAATCTGATATCTCAAATGCAAGAGAGCTTTCTAGTGCCTCTCCCATTAAGCCTTTATATTTTTTTACACGGTCAGCGACGTCTGATAATAATAATTTGCGTACATCTATACGAATAATACTCACGTATTTTAGCAATTTTTTTATTGCCCGCTATATCATCTAATGCAAGCGTATAATCTGATTCTTTAAGCGCTTTAATCGCATTTATACTGGTTTCATTAATTTCAATATGAGGTATATCTAAAATAATACGTTCAGGCTCTATAACAGGAATATCATTCCAAGCTTGAACATTATCACTTAAATTAATACAAGCAAGTTGAGACCCCACAACATTATCTATACCCATTTCAAAAAAGTATTAACAAAAACTTTGGATGTTGCTTCATCACCTGAAATCGTGATTTCACTATGGTTGTTATCTGCATTAGATCGAAATAATAATTCATAGGCAAATAACCCTAAATTAGGGTTATAAATAGGTTGTCGACCCACAAAAATGCTATCTTTATCCATTAGTTCAGTTTGCCTTTTTACATTTATTCCAAATGATTAGAATGCCCTTAAAAACATAAAAACTACCAATAATAAATAATGTTATGATTCTGGTATAAAAAATTCTGTTTGAGAAGACGAGTCTGCACTAGCATCATATATAATAAAAGAATGATGCCCTATAGAAACTTTATCATTATGTTTAAGCCTTATATGCTTAATTTTTTTTCCATCGACAAAAACACCATTCGTACTATTTGTATCTTCTACGGTAATATCAAAAATAGACTCCATAAGCTCACTACGCTTAATGCTAAATAAAGCGTGATGAGCGCTCACAAGCTTGTCATCAAGCTGTAAGCTATTATCGGCAGCTCGCCCTACGGTGAATTGGCCCATCTTAATTTCAACATCAGATAGCACCGTACCACCTATGATATGTTTTATTTTGATCAAACTAAAGTACCTTTTAAAGGCAATTCTATGAATATATTACCCAATTATAGTTCCTTTTCATGAGATTTCATAAAAAATATAAAAAATTCAATCGTTAAAATTATTGTAAGCCACGGACTAATCGAACATTTTTTGCTAGATTCTTGAGGCGGTTATTGCTAATACTCGCAATATCACCCTGTAAAAAATAGACATAATTAACATCTGTATTAAATGGAGTTGATGTCCAATAATCATTGTTTGATGTTGCTGGAAATAATGTTTCGTTAATAGCGGGTGAAAAACAGGCGGTATCAATTAATGAAGCCAGTTCATTAACATTGGGTAACCGCCAATCAGAATAACCATAACCTGTGTCTGCATTGGCTGCTTTTAATGCGGTTAACCAGGTATGCATCTGAATAACACCTACATCACAAATAGAACTTACCGTTGCACCCATTAATCCTAATGAACATTTTTGCCACATTAGGCCCGTTCTGGTATCTAGATTCATTAGACCACATCAGTTATTGAAAGCTTCTTTAAAACATTTAAAACAGAAACAATTTATCAGCATAATACGCTCATAAATAAACTAGAAATGAAATGGTTGGTCGATAAGTTTATAGCGCATTATAACCATGATCGACCGCATAGTTTTAATAACTATTTACCACCGGTTAAGTACGAAAAAATACGATTAGATCAGATTAAGAAAATTGAAGCTAATCTAGGTACGAAATAGTGTTGATACTCCAATCAGCATTACAAACACAAAGTGTTATAAATTCAGTAATGCTGATTTATGTTTGTAAGGTTTTACATACCTTGAAGTAAATAGTCCAACATTGGCTCTTCCACTTTATTGTTAAACATAAATGATGATATATCCGTTGGGTAGTCAGTAATGCACTGCCCAGGAATAACATCTGGGTGAACCCGGTAGATGCCTTTTTTCACTCTAAAAACAAAACGTGTGTGGGTTGCCGATCGTTGGCCTGTTTCAATTACTGCTGCGGGCAAAAATGAGTTTACATAGTCGGATTTAACATCATTGAAATATAATTTGAATTCTTTTAAACTAACGATAGTACCAAAATCATCTGCTTCACCCAAATCACCTCTTGAAATTGCTTCTAGAAACCGATTTTTTAATGTCATTTTTTCGTGCTCCGTTAGGGTCATTTATAAAGTTATTCGAATATTAGCATTGAAAACCATTCTACTTAACAATCATAATATTAGCTTAATAACAAAATACGTAAAAATCATAATTCATAATTCATGTTTTGCGTTAGCTTAAGTACAAGATATGCTTCTCTAATCTTTATAAACTGCAGGCTATCACCGCCTTTGTCCGGATGGCAAATAGTCACTAACTGCCTGTAGGTTTGTTGGATATTTTTCCAACTTGCTTTCGATTCTAACCCGAGAATACGCAAGGAGTCTAACCGTTTGTCAGTTTCATGTTGCTTTTTATAAATTTTTTCATATTCATGCCAAAAACTGTTCAGTAACGCTTCTACTCCAGCTTCATCTGTTTGCTTATAATTGTACCAATTAAGATAATATTCGCTTAACGCCGCGTGTGTTTTATCGTCTTCTATGTCATCATTGGTTAATGACGATTTAGGTATCGTTGTTTCATGCACAAGCTCAATTTTTAAAGATGATATATTTAATGTATAACCTGTATCCATTAAATCAGATTTCAACTGATAAAGCGCATTCATAACAACAAAGTTTTTTTGAAATAATAATAGGTCTTGACTTTGATTGTCAATCTTTTGAGAAAGAATATAGTCATTGTTTTCTAATATTCTCATTAACTGATAAAGGCTTAATGATTTCTTCTCTAACTTTAGTATGTTCAAAATAGCTAATATAAGCGGGTTTTGCTTATGCATTTGATAAATCAAATACCTGATGACAAATTTGATTAAATGCTTTTAAATTCCATTGGCTTAATTGTATACCAAAAATACTTAACGTTGGATGGGACTTTTTAGCTTCATCAATCATTGTGCTTTCCATTTCAAAACGACCATCACTGAGTAATAAGATATCAGCTTTTTTCCATTTTTTATTATTATGTAAAGATAAAGCCTGATACATTACTGAATTTATGTCTGTGCCCCCATGAAATGATAAACGTAAAAAATCGATAATAGGTTTCCAGCCCTGTGATATGTCTAATTCTAGTTGAATAATTTCATCTGGGCCACTAAAACAAAAAAGATAACAATTTCTTTTTTCATCATGTGCAATACGCATAGTTTCAAGTGCTATCGCTTTTGCTAAGCATTCTGGACGCCCTTTCATTGAAGCTGAGGTGTCAATACAAAGAATAATGGGGCCACTGTCTTTTAACGGCTGATTACCCTTTATATCAGGATTTATTGATACAGAAGAAAACTCAGGGACATGATCAGACATGACACCTTTAAAATGATAGCTCAATAATTTACGTTCAACATAACGTGAATACCAAAGATATTTTAAGTTTTTATTTGCCATCAAGGCCATTTCTAAAGGAAGTACTCTAGATAAATTATTTCCATAGCACACTCCCGTTACGCTATTTATTGAGTGCTCATCAGGTAACGCGTTACTATTAATGTGGGTTGTTTGTTGATTCATTCCCGGCATTTCATGCAATTCACATTTTGAAAATTGTTTATTGCCAATCATTTTAATAATAGTTTTAATTTGGCGAGAATTTTTAATCGTTTGATGGGTTTGAATTAATAGTTGCTTATCCAGTATTGACTCAATACCTTTCAATAAATCCCATCCGACATAACGCGCCAACTTAAATCGTTTATTAAGATCTTCCATAGCAACATCCATATCTTCGATTGTGTTATTTAAAACGTTGCTTAACTCATCAGGGGAAAATTGAGTAGTTTGGGTTTCACTTTGTAGTTGATCATCATTACCCGTTTCATTATTCTCAGTTATAAGATAATTTTGTGATTCAAAATTTTTATGAGTATTGTTCTCAATAAGTTCACTTTCATCAGGTGCTTGATGATTATGAAAATTCTCAATCGATGATTGTTCCATGAGGCCATCGTTTATGTTGTTTAACCAATTAAGCAGATCTAAAATAATGTCGTCAGTATAAGACGTATTATCAAATGTATTTTTTAACAAAAATTTATTATCGAGTTTACGTACTATTATTTCAGCTAGGTCATTTTCAAGCCAGGGTATCAGTACAGATTGAGTCACTGCTCTACCCGCTAACAAATGCTGCCTTACCGATAGCACACTTGAAACGCGTTGCTGCAAACGCGTTATATTTGATTCATCATAACTTGATTTGTATTTGTGCGTTATTAAATTTTGATAAAAACGATCGGGTATAAGATCTAAAGCATTTAAATCACGGGTATTAGTAAACAGCATAAGCGCAACTCATTCAATTATTAGTAAATTTTCAAGCTAATGAACTCGCCTCTTCAACCGGTTCTGGTTTTAACGACGCATTAAACACAATTAACGCTTTTAAACGCTGTTCTTGAGCGATAATATTGGATAATTTGTCTGTAATATCATTAAAAGCCGTTAAAATTAATCCACCGGTTAGCCATAAATGTTGATGGTTAATCTCAAAAAGATGTGACTTAGCATTTGAAAAATGTTGATTAATATTATGTATATCATTCACCACTTCATCAAGTTCTGCATGTTGACTTCTTAAATATTCGATAGGAAAATGATAAGCTTCAACAATAGCCTCATAGGCTTCCCTTTCAACTAACCGATTCTGTGAGTTATTAATATAATTTTGGATATTTACCCAGCGTCCATTGATATGGGTTTGCTTGAAACTGTCATCAAAAAATGCTTTCTCAAGTTGATATAAGGTGTAACCAGAGCCATTATTCGTTCTATCTTGTTGATCTACTGGTGCAAGATAGAGCTCCTGACCATCACGTTCAGCTAAAGTAATGCGTTCATGCTGTGTAGTTACTTTTCCCTCAGGCGTTTTATATAATGCTTCACCGTGCAAATTGGTTTTTTGTGTATGTTTTTGCTGGTCTTGGCTTAACTGTTGCTCCCAAGCGATAACAAGTTTTTCAATTCGATTGACTGAAGTGGAAATATCTAAGTCTAAACTTTCAATAAACCATTTATTTAAGGACTCTATTTGATCGGGTGTCTGCCACATTAAATGCGTAAGCAATAAGCAATCCCACTCATCAATAACAAATTTATCATTGGTATAAGCACACACTTTTAATATTTTTAATGCTTTACGCCAACGTCTATCAGAGATATAAATTTCATTTTCAGACAAATAACCCCGTAATTTCAATATAAGCGCATTCGCTGCCCGGTTTAATTTTATTGGCGCAGACTTTATTTGAATATTTTTGACATCGTCAACGGTTAATTTATCTAATAAATCACTGTTGTTATTTGATGAAAACGAGACGTTTAATAATGCATCAAAACCACTGTCACTGACAGGTTGCAATTGATAACGAAATAAAAATCGGTCATATAACGCGTCTAAACCTTCATCTTCTGCCAGTTCGTTGCTTGCTGCAATTACACTTAATAATGGTGTTTTAATTCGTTCACAACCATTATCAAACTCTCTTTCATTTAATAGCGTCAGCAATGAATTTAAAATAGCACTATTGGCTTTAAATATTTCATCAATAAACGCTATGCTGGCTTCAGGCATATAGTTTTCAGTTAATCGATGATAACGGTCTTCTTCTAAGGCTTTAATGGATAAGGGACCAAACAATTCTTCAGGTACAGAAAAACGTGTCAGCATACGCTCAAAATAATTAATATCAGAAAAGACACGATAAAGTTTACGTGCCATTTCACTTTTAGCGGTTCCGGGAGGCCCCAAAAGTAAAAAGTGCTCACCACTCAGTGCCGCGAGTAAAGATAAACGAACAGGAACCGTGCGTTCAATAAGACCGGATTCCATGTATGCGAAAAGTGGTTGGAGTTTTACTTTCATTTACTGCTGCCTTATATACTCTATTACTTAGAGATACTCTATCTTAGATTCATTATTATTAATGTATGAGTTCCCACGGAGACCGTGGGAACTAGCACAAAACAGGGGCAGAGCCGAATGTTTCTAGTTCCTACGGTCCTCCGTGGGAATTCATACCTCACTCTACCGACAGCCAACGTATGCATTCCAACGCAAAGCATTGGAACGAGAAAAAACGCAGATTCCTTAACTTAATGGCAGTGACGGAGACCGTGGGAACTAGCACAAAACAGGGGCAGAGCCGAATGTAAAGTTCAGGAACATATCCATCGGGGAAAGACCGCAGCTTTTTGGCGCTCTGTCCCTTTCAACCCTTACCACCAAGAGCTGACAATGCTACTAATTAATGCTCACCCTTAGGTTTACGCACACCCGCCAGTCTATTGCCCTGTTTTTGAGGGCCACCTAAAGGAAATATTTGATGCAAATAGCGTGTATTGCCCTTTTCTTTGCCCCAAAGTTTTTTGAAGTGTTTAATCATGTCACGCACTGGGGCCTGCACATTATTTTCTTCATAATAATTACGAATAAAATTGATAATAGCCCAATGTTCATCCGTTAGTTCAAGCTCTTCTATTTGCGCACGCACGTTTACAAACTCTTCTGACCATTGATCAAGGTCTAACAAATAACCTTCACCATCCAGTAAAATTTTTTCACCGTCTACGACTGTTGTTTGAGTTTGCATATTCGGGTAATAGATCTTACCAGCCATAACATTTAGCCTTATAAATTTTAATTAATGCACATCGGCAATGATGCCGGCCTGTACCGTACTTGCCAGCCCAGTTTCACGAGCATGTTCTTCAAAGCCTTTATTCTTCCAGAAAAAGGCACCTGGCATGGTCGTGGGTACCACCATGACATAAAACATCGCTCGGCTGATGGTAGAAGCCACTAAAATGCTCATGGCCAATACACTCCATAACAGGATCAAAGCCACCGTGACTTCACTTTGGAACATTAACGCTACTATAACGACAATATTTAATGCCAACAGCCCAAACCGTAAGCGATTAGTTTTACCAAACGTGGTGACTTGCTCATAGTAAGATACTGCACCTTCACGACCTTTATTATTCAAATATTTTGAATGGAAGTAATGTCCTATCGCCTCAATAATTAAACCAATGAATATTAAGCTGGCTACACATTGCAATAAACCAATTATCGCTTGATCGTTAAACAAGAAAAAAGGCACGAAAATTAAACCCACCATTAAACTACCCAGTGAAATCATATTGCCAAAAAATGCGGTTAACACTTGCCAATGATTCCAAAATGGGCGTGCCTCAATACGGTAAATTTTATGCATAAAATAAATGGCAACTGGGCCTGATATTGCAGCAGCAAAAGCGGTTAAATCAAACAGAGCATCTAGTACCGTATACTCAGTACCTTTTGTAAACTGTGATTGGGCTAACACAATTAAAAAGTGCATGCCTAAACTGCTAAAGAAAACAGCGATGCCTGCTACTTCGCGGCTTACCGGGGAATAACGCAAATTATTAAAGGCACGATAAAAACGTGTCGGTTTACCTAGGTGCATAGTTGATAGAAATAATGCCACTGACTCTAAACCCAGCATAATAAATAACATGGGCAAATAAGCAGATGAATTAACTACTTGTACAATAGGTTTTATATCTGCAATATTTCCTAAAAACATAAATAAAAAAGCCCCTATCACGGCTTGTGAAACCAAGGTAAAAATAACCAGTGGGTCTTCACGCGAACGTAGTTTACTGAAATTCCAATGCTGTTTTACGCCTTTTTTCTTATCCACAACCGGCTCATATTGTCCGGTTTTAAGGTCTTTATGATATTTAACCGCCATGCTGTCTGTTCGCGTCACCTCATTTGGCAGCCGCTTAACTTGCTCAAAACGAATATTTGGATGGGTAATATCAGTGCGCGGAAAACCGGGGATTTCGACTTTCACCTGATCTCGGTTCTCCGGTGTATTTTCTATCACACCAAAATTTAATGCATTACCTAAGCAAGCCGATACACAAGCCGGTTTTAAACCGACTTCTAAGCGATCTACACACATGTTACATTTACTGACCTGACCTTTTACCGAGTCAAGCTGCGGTGCATTATATGGGCACACCCAAGTGCAATAACCACAACCAAAGCAAATATCCGGGTCTTGTAATACCGCACCGTATTCAGCATATTTTGTATAGGCGCGAGTCGGGCAACCTTTCAAACATACTGGATCATCACAATGATTACAGGCCATTGAAATATTTAAGCGCTGGGTGTCCGGATAGGTGCCACCTTCTACATACCCCACAGATCGAAATGCAATATGTGCAGGATTATCATTTTTCTCACTGCATGCAGCTTCACAGGCATGACAACCAATGCAGTTATCCGCGGTAAAGTGAAAGCCATGTTGCTTATAACGATTTGGGTTTTCACCCACACTGGCATCAGCATTAATATTTAACGATTTTCCCTGCAATTCATCTTGGTCACCCACTGTTTCAATTGATTTTCCATAGCAATTGGTCTCTTTGCTATGGTCAT
>UOFF01000292.1_pt1 | contig 14796 bp, 8 predicted proteins | sample 1990091 | NCBI WGS metagenome assembly UOFF01 (sample SAMEA4728526, study PRJEB27164) | hydrothermal vent metagenome | biome: marine basaltic hydrothermal vent biome; feature: marine hydrothermal vent; material: mineral | place: Pacific Ocean | collected 2011-06-14/2011-07-23 | depth 1741 m | reverse complement strand
GGCGTTGAAGTTATGCGTCAAATGATTGAAACCAATAAACGCTTACCCATTATTCTCATAAGTGGATTTGACCAAGGGGTTATGCATTCTGCAGAACAACTCGCAAATGCTTATTCATTAGACATCATTGCAACCATTGCTAAACCCATTGGATTTAGTGATTTTAGTGATTTATTACAAAAAAATTCCATAAACAAAAAACATATAAATGCTAAGGAGAAATTTCAGATTGATGCAAAGGAGTTAGAAAATGCAATAAATCAAGGGCAATTAGTACTGCATTATCAACCTCAAGTAAAAATTTGTAACGGTGAGCTTACTGGCGTAGAGGCCCTGGTTCGCCTAGAACATCCAGAACACGGCTTAATTTATCCCGAAATGTTTGTTGAGTTAGCAGAAAGAACACATTTAATTAAAGACTTAACTGAACACGTTATTACACAAGCAATAAATCAAGCCTTATACTGGAAGTCTCAACACCTAAACTTGCAAATTTCTCTCAATATTTCAGCAGATAATATAACGTCATTGTCATTACCTGAGCAGCTGAGCACTATGTTAAAAAAACATAGCTTAGACCCTTCGAGGCTAACCTTAGAGGTGACGGAAAGCGCGCTGATGGGCAAACTTATCACCTCATTAGACATTCTCACTCGGCTTCGACTCAAAGGTATAGAATTATCTATCGATGATTTTGGTACCGGTTATTCATCGCTTTCACAACTTTATCGTATGCCATTCACAGAACTAAAAGTAGACCAGAGTTTTGTCATAAATATGATAAATGATGATGAAGCTAGCGGCATTGTAAAAACCTGCATTATGCTGGGACACGAACTTAATATGCTCGTCGTAGCTGAAGGCGTAGAAAACATAGAAACACTTGAACGATTAAGTAGCCTAGGCTGCGATATCGCCCAAGGGTACTACATTGCTAAACCCATGCCTGCTGAAGAATTAATACCTTGGATTAAAAAAAGAGGGTTAAACTTCAACATTCTAGGCCAAATTCCAGGCCCTTTATAAACAGCGCGATTTATTACCCACCAGCCAGAATATATAATTATGTCAGTGTATATGAAAGTATGTCAACAATTTGTTCAGGAGTTGCGATTAATCTAGGTTCAAACCTTTTTGTTGTATGCCTTGCGTTATTTTTTCACGCCAGTCACTGTGTATTTCACCTGACAGATAGATTTTAAAAGTCATTATTTCGTCTACTTATATTATTAAGGTCTATCATCGATTTCTTCATTTTCTTTAGCTTGCTCGAGAAAATCATGCTTGCTCACATTCATTAATACTAGGCTATTACTCGCAACATAAATGGATGAATAAGTACCAATAAATACACCAACAATCAATGCAAAAGCAAACCCATGAATCACTTCGCCGCCAATAAAGAACAAGGCAAGCAACACTAGCAATGTGGTTAATGAGGTCATTAACGTTCTTGACAATGTGCCATTAATAGAAAGATTTAAAATATCAATAGCTGAGCCTTTTCTCTGTGCTCTAAATGTTTCACGGATACGATCAAGCACCACTACGGTATCATTAAGCGAATAACCTATCACAGCAAGAATGGCTGCTAATACCGATAAATCAAATGGCATTTGTATCACTGAAAATAAACCAACAGTGATAATAACATCATGAATTAATGCCAATATTGCACCCACTGCAGACTTCATTTGAAACCGGATACCGACATAAATCATAATGCCGATTAAAGCAACCAACATAGCTAAGCCACCCTGGTCTCTTAGTTCTTCACCCACTTGTGGCCCCACAAACTCTATGCGGCGCATTTCGACTTTTTCAGTGGATGTGGTTTTTAATATCTGCAATACATCATCTGAAATACTGGCGCTATTAACCCCTTCACGCGGTGCAATGCGCACAAGCACGTCTTTCGACGTCCCAAAATGTTGTATTAATGCATCAGAATATTTGCTATCGGCAAGTGCATCTCGTACTGGCCCTAGCTCTACTGACTGGCTATAACCCACTTCAATTAAATAACCACCGGTAAAATCAACGCCTAAGTTTAACCCTCGAGCAAATAGGCTGATAATGGAAATTAATATTAAAACAGCTGAAAATCCAAGTGCAATATTACGTTTGCCTAAGAAATCTATTTTTGTTTTGCCTGATAAAAAATGCATTATAAATTCCTATATTGAAAGTGTTTTCAAGTTACGACCACCGTAAACATAATTAACTAATGCACGGGTTCCCATAATGGCGGTAAACATAGATGTTAAAATTCCGATAGACAAGGTAATTGCAAAGCCTTTTACGGGGCCAGTGCCTAAACTAAATAAAACAATGGCGGCAATTAATGTGGTTACATTAGCATCGGCAATGGTGCTGAAGGCTTTTTCATAACCCGCATGAATACTGGCTTGGGGTGAATTGCCTAAACGTAGTTCTTCGCGGATACGTTCAAAAATAAGTACATTGGCATCTACCGCCATACCTACGGTTAATACAATACCTGCGATACCCGGCAAGGTAAGAGTTGCTTGCATCAATGATAATATCGCCATAATTAACACAAGGTTTGCCGTCAAAGCTACATTGGCCATTAAGCCAAAGGCGCGATAATAAACCGCCATAAATATCAAGACAAAAGAAAAGCCTATTATGACAGAATTAAATCCCTGCTCAATGTTGTCTTTACCCAAGCTTGGGCCAACTGTTCGTTCCTCTACAATTTCAACCGGTGCCTTTAGTGCACCTGCACGTAATAACAACGCTAAGTCTCTAGCTTCAAATGATTCTAAACCGGTAATTTGAAATTGTTTACTAAATTGCCCTTGAATTGTCGCAATATTAATAACTTCTTCTTTATGTGTTTTAACTTTAACCTTTTTTCCATCAACCAGTTTAGTGACAATTTTGTTTTCAATGAAAACCACCGCCATCGGTTTCTTAATATTTTCACGGGTGGTCTGGCCCATTTTTTTAGCGCCTTTACTGTCTAACCTTATGCTAACCGCGGGTGAACCCGATTGCGTATCAATAGTAGACGATGCACTATTTATTTGATTGCCTGTAACAATAACACGGCGCTTAAGCAATACAGGGTTACCATTTCGCTCATGATAAAGTTTAGCGTTTAAAGGAATTGAGCCGCCATTTTCAGCACTCGCCCAATCACTGCGCGTACCTTCAGTTAAACGAAACTCTAGCGTTGCAACCGCACCTAAAATATCTTTTGCACGTGCAGTATCTTGTACACCCGGCAATTGAACGACAATTCGATTCTGGCCTTGTTGTTGTATAACAGGCTCTGATACCCCCAGTTCGTTTACTCGGTTACGCAATGTTGTCACATTTTGTTCAATTGCTGAACGACGCTCTTCTCGTAATGTCTTTTCAGAAATTTTTGCAAAAATAGTTAATTCATCTTCATTAGCTTTATACTCTAATTCACGAAATTGTGACTGTAGTTTGGTCTCACCTTGCGCTAAATCTTTAGCATTTCTAAATTGAACGTTAATACCACCATCAACACGCTTAACCCCGCGATACCTAACTTTTTGCTCCCTTAAATGGCTCTTCATTTCATTTACATAATCGATTTCTTTGTTTTTAAGCACCGAGTCCATATCCACTTCTAATAAGAAATGAACACCACCGCGTAAATCCAATCCTAAAAACATAGGTAACGCATTAAGTGACTGTAGCCAAGCAGGTGTTGCAGGCGCCAAATTCAAAGCAACTGTGTACTCACTATTACGACTGATAAAATCAAATGTTTTAATTTTATCAGCCGCCGCCAACTGGGTTTCAACATCATTAAATCGAATTAACATTTTATTATTCGTTAATTCGCTAAATTTTGTGGTCATTGCCGCATCTTTTAGCAGTGAGTCAATTTTCTGTTGCGTCACCTCGTCTATCGTTTGATTTCGAAGTGAAATAAGAACGGAAGGGTCATCACCGTATAAATTGGGCATGGCATAAATGCCACTCAGAATAAGTACACTAATAAGTAGCAGGTATTTCCATAAGGGATACTGGTTAATCATTCTTTTTGCTCGGTGAATTTTTATTGGGTAAGATCAATTTTTGGTCTATTATTTCAATAACAGAAAAGCAAGACGCAATATCACCTACTTATTTTGTTCTTTTATTGTGCCTTTGGGCATCAATGATCCAACAGCGGATTTTTGTACAACAATGACAACATTATTACTGATTTCAACAGATATAAAACTGTCCGATATTTTCATAATTTTACCCAAAATGCCACTTTGAGTAAGTACTTCATCGCCCTTACCTAACGCTGCAACCATCGCTTTTTGTTCTTTGGCGCGTTTGCTTTGTGGGCGTATTAAAAAGAAATAAAACAGCACCAGTAATCCAACAGGGAATAGCAACGCCGTTATTGGGTCGCCTTGTGCTGCCGCACCACCTTCAGCTAAAGCATCCGATATAAAAAAACTCATAAATCTCTCCACCCAAACAGGGTTATATAACGTGTAATATTAATTTGCGCCGTATTATGCCACTTACATGGCACAACGTCAGCTGAGAATTCACTCAGTTAACGAATTTTCAGGTTCACTTTCTGAACCCTCTTGTTGCCGTGCCGCATAGAACTCCTCTACATAGGGCTCAAACCGGTCTTCTTCAATAGCCTGACGAATATCTTTCATTAATTGTTGGTAATAATGCAAATTATGTAAGGTATTTAAACGTGAACTCAATATTTCTTTGCATTTATCCAGGTGTCGCAGATAACTGCGACTGTAATTGCGGCACGTGTAACAACCACAATTTTCATCGACCGGGCGTAAATCATCTTTGTATTTCGCATTACGGATCTTAATAATACCCGTTGATGTATATAAAAATCCGGTACGAGCATTACGGGTAGGCATCACACAGTCAAACATATCAATGCCTCGCCGTACCGACTCCACTATATCTTCAGGTGTGCCTACACCCATTAAATAACGCGGGCTATCTTTGGGTAACAAAGGCGTTGTTATTTCCAGTACTTTATCCCGTTCATCTTTGGGTTCCCCTACCGATAACCCACCAATGGCATAACCATCAAAGCCAATATTGACCAGTTTATTCGCAGAATGTTCACGTAAATTTTCATACATTCCCCCTTGAACAATGGCGAACAAAGCGGAATTGTTACCCTTATGAGCTATTTTACTGCGCTCAGCCCAGCGTAAAGATAGCTCCATAGAGTCTTGCGCTTCTTGTTGCGTGGCAGGATACGGCGTGCATTCATCAAATATCATGACAATATCTGAGCCCAAATCAGCTTGCACTTGCATTGAGCTTTCCGGTGTGAGCATCACTTTTTTACCATCGATAGGTGAATTAAAACTCACTCCTTCTTCGGTTATTTTGCGTAACTTGGCAAGGCTGAACACTTGAAACCCGCCAGAATCGGTTAATATGGGTTTATCCCAATGCATAAAGTCATGCAAATCTCCATGCTTTTTAATAATATCTGTGCCAGGTCGCAGCATTAAATGGAACGTATTGCCTAAAATAATTTCTGCACCCAGGGTTTTAAGTTCCTCTGACGTCATGGATTTAACCGTGCCATTAGTGCCCACAGGCATAAATGCGGGTGTTTCAATGGTGCCTCGAGGAAATGTAATCTTGCCGCGTCTAGGGCCTAAATCCCCTTTTACTAATTCAAACTGCATGGATGACATAAGCTTTATTTTCTGCCTTAAACTAACGAATTTTGAGGGTAAGCTGAGGTATTACCCTTCATCTTTCTAAAAACATGGCATCGCCATAACTAAAAAAGCGGTATTTTTGCGCCACAGCATATTGGTAAGCATCCATAATTACCTGATGCCCTGAAAAGGCACTGACTAACATGAGTAACGTTGACTGGGGTAAATGAAAATTGGTTATCATGACATCAACCACCTTAAATTGATATCCGGGATAGATAAATATTTGGCTATCCTGATGAAATTCAGCCAAATTGCCTTGCATAGCAGCAGATTCTAAACTCCTTACCGCCGTTGTGCCCACCGCAACCACACGCCCGCCATTTTGTTTTGTGTGTCTAATTCGTTCGACCACAGCCTGATCAACATCAATATATTCTGCATGCATATGATGCTCTTTAACGTTATCGACTCTAACTGGCTGAAAGGTACCCGCGCCCACGTGTAATGTAACGAATGCCGATTCCACACCTTTAGCCGCTAATTTTTCTAACAATGGCTGATCAAAATGTAACCCGGCAGTCGGAGCCGCTACGGCACCGGCATGTTTGGCATAAACGGTTTGATAACGCTCAAGATCAGTAGCATCATCAGCACGATCTATATAAGGGGGTAATGGCATATGGCCATATTGGTCTAATAAATCGAGTACGTTCAACTGTGGTTCACCTGATAGCGGCTCCAGAAGCAGCTTGAATAAACTACCAACACGTTCTATCATAGTGCCTTGTATCGCCTGTTCCAGTTCAATATGGGAGCCCACTTTGGGAGATTTACTGGTTTTTACGTGCGCGAGTACATGGTGTTCATCAAGTACTCGTTCCACCAGTATTTCCAACTTTCCGCCAGTGGCTTTTTTTCCATATAATCTTGCAGGAATCACCCGCGTATTATTAAAAACCAATAAGTCATTAGGTGAAACGAGTTCAAGCATATCTGAAAAATGTCGATTAGCTAACGCATCACCCTTGATATGTAATAGGCGGCTCGCAGTTCTTTGTTCAAGTGGGTATTGAGCAATGAGCTCCTGGGGTAAGTTAAAATCGAAATCAGCAGTTTGCATGGCGCGTGAGTTTACCATATTTCACCTTCATAATATGCTTACTCTATAATATTAATCGCTAGAAATAAGGTAACTATTCAGCTCACCTCCAAAATTCACCATTTTGACCAAAAAATGGCATGAGTCGGAAATGGATGCATACGTGTATATGCTCCACTGCCATTAAGTTAAACGCTAACGACTTGATTCTCTAGTTCCCACGGTCCTCCGTGGGAATTCATACCTCACTCTACCGACAGCCAACGTATGCATTCCAACGCAAAGCATTGGAACGAGAAATAACTCACATTTATTAACTTTTCAACGGGTGTAGAAATACTCTGAATAGATACAAAATAAGCTAACATCGATATTGTTAATAAAATATGACACCAGTAAGTGTTTAATTTCTGACAAGTTACACCCATTTCATGTATTTCTTCTATACTCATTGCTATGTATTCATTCTCTATTAAATGCACAACGTTACCCTGTAAACTGACCATCAGCTTATATCGACAGTGTATTAACCTTATTGAAAAAAAGTTAACATCCTGTACTTTCAAGGCGCTATTATTAATCATTACAAGCATTCAAATATCCCATGCTGAAACCAGCAGATTAATACCAGCTACACCCATTCAAATATACGACATAGCGGTTAAAAACGACCCAGCGCTAGGTGCAGCCACATCCGCCCACTTAATAAGTCAAGAAGAAACCAGACAAGTCTATGGCGCTTTGCAGCCTGAAATCAATTTCACAGCCGAATTGGCACGAAATCGTGAAGATGTTGAAACAGATGGGATTGGTGTAGCAGGCTTAACCTATTTTGACAGTAATAATGTCCAACTAAAGGTAAAGCAACCCGTTTATCGTAAAGATATTTACACCAAAATTGATATCGCAAAGGCTGAAAGCATCGTTGCAGATACGGTTTTTAAAATAGAACAACAAACGTTAATTATCCGTGTTATCAAAGCCTATTTTAGTGTGTTATCGGCTGATGACAATTTAAAATTTGCTAAGGCTGAAAAGCAAACCACTTATCAACAATTAAATAATATAAAACGTAAATATAAAGTTGGTAAGAGCACGCCCGCCGATTTGCAAAAATCTCAGGCTTCCTATTATTTATCCGTTGCCCAAACCTTAACTGCAGAAGATATTCATCAAGACGCCCTTGAGGGTTTAACTCAATTAACTGCGATGAAATATTTAACATTAGCTAAATTATCTAAAAGCTATACGCCCAACTCATTAAAACCTGAAAAACTAGAATACTGGGTGAATCTTGCAGAATCCAATAATTTAAAACTTCAAGCATCACGTCATTACATATCAACATTAAAATATAAAATTGACGAACAAAAGAGCAACCATTATCCGACATTAGATTTAGTCGCAAAATACCGCTTAGAAGACACGGGCGGCCGATTTGGTAATAGTATTACAAATGATAAGTCTATAGGATTTGAATTGGCTATCCCTATATATAAAGGTGGTCAAGTAAGATCAAAAGTTAAAACAGCCATGCACAAATTAAATGAGGCTAAATTTAACTTATTAAAAATACGACGTGAAGTTATCCGAGAAACACGTAAATCTTTTCGCGCAATTTCAACCTCGTTAAATCGAATCAGAGCACTTAAACAGGCTGTTATTTCTTCTGAAAGTGCCTTAGCATTAATTAAAAAAGGTTTTAAAGCTGGCATTAGAACCAATGCTGATGTATTTGATGCAAAACGTGAAATTTTTAAGGCTAAACGAGATTATCTGGCTGATAAATACAGTTATACGATTAATTACTTACAATTAAAAAACCTTACTGGCTCATTAAACAGGGATGAATTGTTAAATATTAATAAATGGTTTACGATACCCAAAACGTTATGAATTTAGGGTAATGAATACCTTAACACTAACACATCTTGTATCCCTATGATTTATGTATATCAGAAAATAACAAAGTCATCATTGATTCAGCACTAAGCGGCTTACTGTATAAATACCCCTGCATTTCATCAACGCCCATACGGCTAATAAATGTAAATTGCTCTTGGGTTTCAATACCTTCAGCCACAACTCTAACACCGGTATCATGAGCCATTTTTACGATACTGGAATATATAATTTTTGACTTTTCTTTATCCATTGCCTCTAATAAAAACGATCTATCAATTTTTAACCAATCCATTTCTAGATTACCAAAATAACATAATGAAGAATAACCTGTACCAAAATCATCAAGTGTCACTGTAACACCCATAAAACGTAAGTCTTCTATTATAGTATTTGCTACATCCTGGTTTTCCATGAATGTTGTTTCTGTAATTTCAATTTCCAAATTACGCGCATCAAGCTCTGATTCTTTTAAAGCCAACGCAACATTATCTTTAAATCCTGAATGTGTAAATTCAAAGGCCGATATATTAACAGCGGTACGAATATCTTTGGCTCCCATATCAACCCATTTTTTAGTCTGTTTGCATGCATTTTGCATGCACCAATTACCCATTCCTACTATCATGCCCGTTTTTTCAGCAATCGGTATAAAACCGTCTGGAAACACCATACCTTTAGTTGGGTGTTTCCAGCGTATTAATGCCTCCATACTGGTGATAGACTTAGTTTTTAAGTCAAGTTTAGGTTGATAATATAAAACAAATTGATTTTGTTCTATTGCATGATGTAAATCAATTTCCACTTGTATCTGATCAATAATTACTCGGTTAACATCTTGTGAATAAAACTGAAAATTGCTTCTATCTTTAATATTTTTAGCTTGCTTCTGAGCTCGGCTAGAATTATCAATTAATACATCTGGCGTATCACCATCTTGAGGGTAAACTGCCATACCAATGCTTGTGGTTACAAATATTTCATTACCCGCAACGGTTATTTTTCCTTCAAACTTACTTTGGATACGTTGAATAATATAGGTTAAAGATTCTATATCTTTCACTCCGGTTAATAACAGTGCAAAATCATCGGCCATTAGGCGTGAAAAAGATGGCGTAGACTGACCCGTAGATAAAATTGAAGCCACCGTGTCTGAACTTCTCAATATGGCATTTAACCTTTGCCCTATTGCTTTCAAAAACTCATCACCAACTGCTTTCCCCATAGCTTCATTAATTCGGCTAAATTTATCAATATTAAACGTGGCGACAGACATTAATTTATTGGTTCGTTGAGCATATTTCATGGCCTGACAAACACGATCAACAAAGATAAGTTTTGAGGGTAATTGCGTTATAGGGTCTATTATTTGATCTTTATCAATTAAATTATTTTTACTATATGAGCGCAATTCTTTTTGTAAAACATCACTTTCAAATTCTTTGGTGATATCTCTTTTATCATCATTAATTTTCTCTTTACTCTTATCTTCATCATTACTGCCTTGTTCATCAAGCTCTGTAAATTCAAGCTTCCATTGCACGACTTTATTTCTACCGGTTTGTTTTGCTTGATATAAAGCCTTATCAGCAAGATCTAACATTTCTGAACAAGAACTGACTTTTATATCATTACAAACCAGTCCAAAACTCGAGGTAACGGTATGTTCTGGTTCACACAGACCATGGCTTGAATTTTCAATCGTTTTTCTTAATTGATTTGAAATTTTAAACGCTTCATCGGCATCAATACCCGGAAGTACCAAACAAAATTCTTCACCACCATAACGACCGACCAGAGCACCTTTAACACTCACATCATTTAACACGCCTGAAACTAAACGAATAACTTCATCGCCTACTGAGTGCCCAAAATTATCGTTAACTGATTTAAATAAATCGATATCAGACATGATGGTGGTAATAGGTGTATTATGTTTTTGTGCTTTTTCAAAGGCAATTTCAAAAAAATTAAAAAAAGCACGTCGATTATAACATCCAGTAAGCGGGTCTCGTGTTGCTAACACCTCTAATTCTTCATTTTTACGTTTAATTTCCAATTCATTTTCACGTAGTGTAGTGACAGCATTCTCTAATAGCACATTAGTCTCATCTACACCTGTCACATCATCAAAAGTAACTAATGCGCCTTTTATGTTACCTTTATCATCTTGTATAGGTGCCGTATTAGTTGAAAACAAACGCACACCTGACCCTCTACTCGAAAGATTAAGTGCCACACCAACATGTTTTTCTCCCTGTTCAATAGCGCCAACCCAAGGCATTTTCTCACTCGAATGACGTGCTTCACGACTCATGTGCTTCCATTTCATCGATTCCATATTTACACCTAATAATTCATCCGGTGTTTTTTTAATATTATCTGCGAAGGCTTTATTGGCCATCATAATTTGTTCTTTATCATCTAATATTAAAACACCTTCAGATAACGTATTAAATGCAGCACAAACACGTTCCGGCATGACATTTTTTGGGTCAAGCACTGCAAGTGATCGCTTAAGAATGATTAAAAATCCAAAAAAACAACCAAATGATACAATGAGCAATAATCCCGCAATTGAATTTTGAAGATAAGCCATAAAACCCACATCATATAAAGACTTATATTCAACGTTAACCATCCCCCATTGTTTGTCACCGGCAAAAATAGGCACAATGACTGAATTTTCACTTGAGGTATTATCAATTCCACTGCTAAAATTAATGAATTCACCAAATTCAGCAACGACAACACCATTCATTTTGCTCATGGAGGCGGCTATAACATCATCATTACGGCTGACAAAAACATCTAATGATGATTTAATAATACCAAACTGTGAATATGAAGCTGCAATAGACAATTGAACAGCCAAGTTTTCTGTTACTTTTTGACGCAACTCTATCATCATTACATTTCTTTTTGGAATAACACCAGCTAAATCAGCAAATAAAATTACACTTACTGTAAACATGATTAAACCAAAGCTAATTCTGACAGCAGGGCTTATTTGTTTCATTTAAAATTCACTTAAATTGAGGCTGTTCAAACATCGTATCTATTTGAATCGATTCTTTAATTTTATCTTTAAGTTTTTTAATCTTTTTCAACTCATCAAGTGATGTTGGAATTTTATCTGCCAATATTTCATCTTCTTCCTCTTCTTCACGCCAAGCTAAAATGGGTAAAGGGTCATAACCTTTCCATAATGGCATGGTAGACAATAAACTTGTTAATAAAGCACCGCTACGAAATACCCATGCCACAACACCGGCAGTTAATACCAAGCTAGAACCGGATACCGCAATCGACCTGAATTCAATTTTTGATATCTCTTCAGACCCAACATCACTCATATTAACTTTCATTTTCTGAACTGCCATCCATAACGCCTTATTTGACATCATTTGTACTGATAATTTGTTATTTAATAATGAGTTTAGATCATCATTAGACGTATCTCCATTATTGATAGCAGCAATTACATCTAACTCATCATCAATAGATTCAAAATTACTTGAATCGTCAGAAGACGGGTTAGATGAAATAGGTATAGCAGGCCTAATGTATTGAAATCCATCAGGAAGAGGTGTTTGGCTGTTGGGTATTTCCAAGTCTGGTAGCATGTCATCACCATTAAATATTAGATCGTCATCAGGTGAGTCTTCATTAGGATTGTCATTATCATCAGGTTCGTCAGGTAATGAAGGCAATACCAACGGTATAATATCAATGGCAACCGTCACTGCATTGGACACCGCACCATTAATATCAGAAACGGTATAACTAAAACTATCGCTGATTGAACCTCTTTTTTCATGTACATAGGTTACTGTGCCATCACTGTTTAACGTCAGCTGTCCATTAGTTGGTCCATTAACAATTGTAATACTGGTAAGGTCAACTGCACTGTCGACATCTAAATCATTTCCAAGTAAATCAATAACCACTGCTGAAGCTTCATCTAATGTTGTTGTATCACCGGTTGCAATAGGACTGTCATTTACTGCATTAATTGAAAGATTAACACTAGCCACATTGGAAAGCGCCCCTGAGATGTCCGATATTGTATAACTAAAGCTGTCTGTTAACGTTTCGCTGCCATCATGTATATAACTCACTGTTCCATCACCATTGATGACAATATTTCCATTCGCTGGTGCATTAATAATGGTAATGCTATTTAGATCAATGGCATTATCAACATCCGTATCATTTGCTGCTAGATCAATAATTACAGTGCCTCCTTCATCGACATTAGCAATATCAGCATTTGCAACTGGGTTATCATTCACATTGACAATAGGACCCACCACAACACTTGATACTAACGTATTGTTTCCTTGGCCATCAACATAACTCGCATTAACACTGATAAATGTATTAACATCTAAATCGCCTAAAATATAACTGTCAGTATTTGCGCCCGCTATATCTACACCATTTCTTTGCCATTGATAAGTCACAACACCTAAGCCTTCAGGATCGGCGAGTGTATTGGATGCAACTAACATTTGATCTTCTGTCGCAGTACCACTAATGATAACGCTTCCAGAGGGTGCATCATTTACTGATATTCCTGTGATTAACTTTATGCCTGTCGCTTCACCTGCATTAACATTCGTTGCTATGCTAAAGTTAAGATCATAATTTAATGACGGGGTAAATGTTAAGCCTGAAAGTAAAATATTGATATCAGCAATCGCACCACTGGCACGCCAGACACCGGCTGAAAATATGGAAGTTACACCACCAGATGTGCCTGTATTCAAGCTACCTGCGCCAATATCAGATAGCGTTAAAGTAATATTTGCTGATAACTCGTCTACATCACTAATCACTATGTCGGTTAAATTTATTGGCGTATCTTCCGTGTATGTTTCAGCTGCACTTAAATTGGTTGCTGTTGCATCATCATCTACCGCAATGCCAGTAAAGGTTTTAGCGCCTGTGGCCTCCCCTGCATTAACATCGGTAATTATTGTGAAACTACTGTTGTAGTTTAATGATGGGGTAAATGTGAGGCCTGCAAGTAAAATATTGATATCTGTGATAGCACCTGCGGCGGTCCAAACACCGCCCACAAAAGTCGAGGTTACGCCACCAGATGTGCCGGTATTTAAACTACCTGCAGTAGAATCAGACAAGGTGAGTATAATACTTGCCGTGGTTTCATCAATGTCACTAATCACTATGTCGGTCAAGTTTAATGACGTATCTTCTATGTAGGTTTCAGCTGAATTTAAATTGGTAGCTGTGGCATCATCATCTACTGCAACGCCAGTAAAAACTTTAGCGCCTGTAGCTTCTCCTGCATTAACATCGGTAATTATGTTGAAATTACTGTTGTAGTTTAGTGATGGTGTAAAGGTGAGGCCTGCAAGTAAAATATTGATATCTGTGATAGCGCCTGTGGCTGTCCAAACACCCCCCACAAAAGTCGAGGTTACCGAACCCGATGTTGCTATGTTTAAACTCCCTGCGCTTGTGTCAGATAATGCCAACGTAATGCTTGCATTCGTTTCATCAACATCACTGATTACAATGTCGGTTAAGTTTAAAGTGGTATCTTCGATATAAGTTTCAGCGGCACTTAAATTGGTAGCCGTTGCATCATCATCAACCATTGTACCTATAAATAATTTACTGCCTGTGGCTTCACCTGAATTAACATTAGTTGTTATTGTGAAATTACTGTTGTAATTAAGCGTTGGGGTAAATGTAAGACCCGCTAATAAACTATTTATATCATTGATCGCGCCACTGGCTGACCAAACAGCACCCACAAACGTTGAGGTAACACCACCCGAAGTGCCAGTATTTAAACTGCCCGCTGTTACATCTGATAATGTTAGGGTTATACTCGCCGTAGCTTCATCTACATCGCTGATAATTATATCCGTTAAATTTAATGGCGTATCTTCTGTATACGTTTCAGCGACATTTAAATTGATAGCCGTTGCATCATCATCTACCGCCACTCCCGTAAAAAATTTGCTACCCGTAACTTCACCCGCATTAACATCTGTAGTTATGTTGAAATTACTATTGTAATTCAGTGATGGTATAAATGTGAGACCCGATAATAAAATATTAACATCCGTGATCGCACCACTGGCTGACCAAATC
>UOFF01000187.1_pt1 | contig 14941 bp, 8 predicted proteins | sample 1990091 | NCBI WGS metagenome assembly UOFF01 (sample SAMEA4728526, study PRJEB27164) | hydrothermal vent metagenome | biome: marine basaltic hydrothermal vent biome; feature: marine hydrothermal vent; material: mineral | place: Pacific Ocean | collected 2011-06-14/2011-07-23 | depth 1741 m | reverse complement strand
GGACCGTCTTTAGGTGTTGCCCCTTCAGGCACATGAATATGAATGTCTTTATTTTCATAAAAGTCATTCTCCAAACCTAAAGACTCAGCTCGACTACGCACAACCGTCATTGCCGCATAAATAGATTCCTGCATAACATCGCCTAGTTGACCGGTAAATGTTTGTTTACCCTTACCTGGCATCATGGCCGATTCTATACTCAACAGCTCGCCACCCACTTCAGTCCAAGCAAGCCCTGTTACTTGGCCTACTTGGTCGTTGTCTTCTGCTTTGCCATAACGGAATCGAATAACGCCTAAATATTTTTCTAAATTTTTAGGCGTAACAATAACTTTCTTATCACTGGGATTCATCAATACATCTTTAACCACTTTGCGACATATTTTAGACATTTCACGTTCTAAGCTGCGCACGCCTGCTTCCCGCGTGTAATAACGAACCGTATCCATTATTGCTTCTAGTGTGACTTCTAATTCATTATCATTGAGGCCATTATTTTCCATTTGTTTTGGCAACAAATAATTTTTAACAATATTCATTTTCTCATCTTCGGTATATCCCGAGATGCGAATAACTTCCATACGATCCAATAGTGGACCTGGAATATTCATACTGTTCGATGTCGCAATAAACATAACATCCGACAAATCAAAATCAACTTCTAAATAATGATCACCAAACGTGTGATTTTGCTCAGGGTCTAATACTTCCAATAAAGCTGATGCCGGATCGCCTCTGAAATCTTGGGCCATTTTATCAATTTCATCTAATAAAAATAACGGATTTCGCGTACCAACTTTTGTTAAATTTTGAATCACTTTACCGGGTAATGAGCCAATATACGTTCTACGATGACCGCGAATTTCAGCCTCATCACGTACCCCACCTAATGCCATTCGCGTAAACTTTCTGTTTGTCGCTCTGGCAATAGATTGTCCAAGTGATGTTTTACCTACACCTGGAGGCCCAACCAAACACAAGATAGGACCTTTCAATTTTTTAACACGTTGTTGAACTGCAAGATATTCTAAAATGCGTTCTTTAACTTTTTCTAATCCATAATGGTCTTCATCTAAAACCGTTTTTGCTTGATTAATGTCTTTAGAAATTTTGCTACGCTTTTTCCACGGACAACTAATTAATGCATCTAAATAATTTCGTACAACTGTGGCTTCTGCCGACATAGGCGACATCATTTTAAGTTTACCTAATTCAGCATTAGCTTTTTTCTTGGCTTCAGCACTTAAACCGGCTTTTTGAATTTTCTTTTCTAAATCTTCTAATTCGTTTGGCGCCTCATCTAAATCACCCAACTCTTTTTGAATGGCTTTCATTTGTTCATTCAAATAATATTCGCGTTGGCTTTTTTCCATTTGCTGTTTTACACGCCCACGAATTCGCTTTTCGATTTGTAATAAATCTATTTCTGCTTCTATCATGCTTAGTAAATATTCCATACGCTCTTTTACGTTGGAAATCGCAAGAATATTTTGTTTTTCTTCTACTTTTAATGACATGTGAGCAGCAATGGTGTCAGATAATCTTGCTGGATCATCAATGCCATTCAATGATGTTAAAATTTCAGGGGGAACTTTTTTATTCAGTTTTACATATTGATCAAAGACGCCCATTGTTGAACGTGAAAGCACTTCTAATTCACGTTCGTTATCTGTTCCTGAGTCTTCTAACAGTGTGTAGTCTGCTGTGAAAAACGCTTCAACATCATCATAAACTTTATCAACTTTGGCGCGCACTGAACCTTCAACTAAAACTTTTATTGTGCCATCAGGTAATTTAAGTAGTTGCAAAATAGTTGAAAGTGTACCAATAGGATGGATATCTTTTTTAGAAGGATCATCAATTTCAGCACTCTTTTGAGCAACAAGTAAAATTTGTTTATCTTTTGACATTGCCGCGTCAAGTGCTTGAATAGATTTTTCGCGACCAACAAATAGAGGAATTACCATATGTGGATAAACCACTACATCACGTAATGGCAGGACAGGTGTTTTACCTTCGTATTTATCAGTACTTGATTCAATTTCATTTTTGGTATCAGACACAGATATTACCTCAAGTATTTGGGGGTATTGTAAACGTCCCCGATTATTTAGTTCTTAGTGGAACATATTGGGGTGATAGATAAAGTTTCAAGGTTCGCCCTCGAAATTGACATGGCCATTTTTATTGGCAAAACGATATGCCAAGTTCAAATGAACGGATGATTGAGTGGTTTGTATATATGCCTCCACAATAATAACTCCACTGGGCCCGTAAGTCACTTAAAATTGCGAAGAGCGTTTCAAACACGCTTGCCAACTGTATTGGTAACTATTCAGCACATTTAAAAACTCCTTGGATAGCTACTGTCTTTTTGCTCTCTTTGAACATTCATAACCGTTTATCTATATCGTTCTATCTGATGTAGATAAACAGCACTTCTACAAATGTTCCTGTTTGTCATAATAGAGCAACAATTATTAAGTAACAGCGTTAATCCTTGCTCGAGCCTACTTTTTGAGAATCGTTATTTTCAAATACCATATACGGCTTAGCATCACCATTGATAACGCCTTCATCCAAAACAACTTTAGTCACATTATCTAGTGAAGGAAGTTCATACATAGTTTCTAATAAGATATTTTCCAAAATAGTGCGTAATCCACGGGCACCTGTTTTACGTAACATTGCCTTTTTAGCAACAGCAGACAAGGCATCATCACGAAGCTCCAATTCACAATCTTCCATTTCAAACATTTTTGAATATTGCTTAGTCAGCGCATTTTTGGGTGTCGTTAAAATAGTAATAAGCGCTTCTTCGTCTAACTCTTCCAACGTTGCGACTACGGGCAAACGACCGACAAATTCAGGGATTAACCCATATCGAATTAAGTCATCAGACTCTAAATCTTTAAGAATTTCACCCGTTGATTTCGTGTTTTCTTTACCCCGAACTTCTGCACCAAAGCCAATGCCACTTTTTTCAGAACGGTCACGAATCACTTGGTCTAATCCAGCAAAAGCACCACCACATATAAACAGAATATTGGATGTATCGACCTGTAAAAACTCTTGTTGTGGATGCTTTCGCCCACCTTGAGGGGGCACAGAAGCCACTGTACCCTCAATAAGTTTTAATAAGGCTTGTTGAACACCCTCACCGGATACATCACGAGTGATTGAGGGGTTATCTGATTTGCGTGAAATTTTATCAATTTCATCAATATAAACAATGCCCGTTTGAGCCTTCTCAACATCATAATCACATTTTTGCAGTAATTTTTGTATGATATTTTCAACATCTTCGCCCACATAACCAGCCTCTGTTAAGGTTGTTGCATCGGCAATAGTAAACGGCACATTAAGTAAACGTGCGAGTGTTTGAGCGAGCAACGTTTTGCCCGAACCGGTTGGACCAATGAGCATAATGTTACTTTTAGAAAGCTCTACATCGTCTTTCTTATGCTTCACTTCTAAACGCTTATAATGGTTATATACCGCAACCGCTAAAACCTTTTTAGCTTGGGTCTGGCCAATAACGTAATCATCTAAACTTTCTTTAATTTCATGGGGCTTTGGTAGCTTAGTAACAGATGATGCCGCTTGTTCTTGTAACTCTTCGCTAATAATATCATTACAGAGCTCCACACATTCGTCGCATACGAACACTGATGGGCCTGCAATCAGCTTTTTAACTTCATGCTGACTTTTTCCACAAAACGAACAATAGAGTAGCTTGCCCGAATCTTCTTCATTATTTTTGTCGTCACTCATGACGGTTCCTCATACTAGCCCGAAGTTGGTAATTCATTCTTTTAATCATTTAATTAATAATAGCAATAACTTCTGTCCATACCTTGCCAACTATCGTAAAAACTTGCAAGAATATATTCAAAAGTTTTTGGTTAAACCTATAACACAATGATTTTTATAGCTTTAAGCCTTTATTAGCGGCTAACTACAATGATCAAGTTTTAAGGTTTAGCGACTCAAATCACTTCTGCGGCGCTCAAAAATCAATCAATAACACAAAAATTTTTATCATTTTGTGTCATAGTTTCAATATTTTAAAGCCTGGGCTATGCAGATTGTCTGAATTGCTACATACCACTATAAGTAATAAGCTTTTACTAATTTTAAAGATAGCTTAATATCCAGTAAAAAACCGTCATATTGACGATTTTTTACTAAATGGTGCTATTTAGAGATTTTTCAAGTCACTAACGAGTAAGCATTGCTATACAGCCCTGTAATTTATGCGTCCTCATTCTTGCTTCTTTGATTTAATACGCTATCTATCATGCCGTATTTAGCTGCTTCTTCAGAATCCATAAAGTTATCACGCTCAGTATCTTGGGCAATTTTTTTCATCGTCTGACCAGTATGCTTAGCTAAAATTGTATTCAAGCGATCACGCATAGACAGAATTTCACGTGCATGAATATCTATATCGGTTGCCTGTCCTTGAAAGCCACCTAGTGGCTGATGAATCATGACTCTTGAGTTAGGCAAAGCAAAACGTTTTTCGTCAGCGCCGCCGGCTAATAACAGCGCTCCCATGCTTGCCGCCTGCCCGATACACAAGGTTGATACATCTGGCTTTATAAATTGCATGGTATCGTATATCGCCATACCCGCTGTTACGACCCCACCCGGAGAATTAATATAAATTGAAATATCTTTATCCGGGTTCTCTGATTCTAAAAACAGTAATTGAGCCACAATTAAATTGGCCATATGATCTTCAATTTGACCCACAATAAAAATAACGCGCTCTTTTAGCAGTCTTGAATAGATGTCGTAAGAACGTTCACCACGTGCAGTTTGTTCGACAACCATGGGCACTAGATTATCTGTCACCCCAAGTGCGCCATTTTTATTTTGTGATGTAATGATCATTCATTGTTCTCCGAAGAACGTTTATTGTTACATAAATTAGTTTAGTCATTCTAGCTTCTTCTTGTAAAGTATTAATAATGCAATACAGAATAATGGCTTTGTTTACAAATCTTTGTGTGCTCAGCTTGAATTGTCTAGGTGTATGACTTGATTGTATGTTGTGAGTAGATAAATACAAGGGCGCACAGAAAAAAAGCAGGCATTTCGCCTGCTTTTTAATTAAACTTGTTTATTAATTGAGCAATAACAATGATTTACTCACAATAAACTTAAGGGTTTTACGCTTGAGATTGTGGATTCATCAGCGCTTGAAAGTCACTTGAAATTTCTGTAACGGTGGCTTTTTCAGCAATCCAATCAACTACCATTTCTTCCATAACTAATGCTTCAATACTTTGCTTTAATTGCGGGTTGCTATTGTAATGGGTTACTACTTCAGATGGATCTTCATAGGTTTGCGCAATATCTTCAATTTTTGAAGATACTTTGTCATTGTCAGGTTTAATTTCAGCGACTTTTATCACTTCACCAATCACCAATCCTAAACCAACACGGCGCTTCGCCTCACCTTCAAATAACTCTTTAGGCAATGACATACCAGCCTGTAAATTTCCAGTTTCAGTCATTTTCTTTTGTAAAATTTCAGCTTCGTGATCAACCAATGCTTTAGGAACAAGGACATCATTAGCTTCTAATAGCTTATCCATTACCTGCTTTTTGAATACATCTAGCAACTTATTGCGTAATTCACGATTCATGTTGCCACGAACATCTGATTTTAACGTCTCGATTGAGCCGTCATCTACACCAAATGATTTAGCAAATTCTTCATCAATTTCTGGTATTTTTGGAGCCGCAACGTTCTTAACTTTTGTCGCGAAAGTCGCTGTTTTGCCTTGTAAATCTTCAGTATGATAATCATCGGGAAAATTAACATCAAACGTAAATTCATCGTTAGCCGACTTTCCTTTAAGGGCTTCTTCAAACCCAGGAATCATACTGTTAGAGCCAATAACGACAGGAACACCATCTGCTTGCCCGCCTTCAAATTCAACACCGTCAATAGTGCCATTGAAGTCGATTGTCATTTGATCATTTTCTTGTGATGCACGCTCAGTAACTTCATAAACCGTGCGTTGCTTCACCAAGGTTTCTAACATTGTATCAACATCATCGTCCGTTACTTCTGCGCTGGTACGCTCAAGTTTAAGCTGACTACAATCTGATAATTCAATTTCAGGATATACTTCGAAGGTTGCTGTGTACTCTAATGGCTTACCCGATTCAACTGAGATTGGACCTATTGAAGGCGTACCTGCTGGGTTAAGCTTTTCTTGAATAACGGCATCGCGCATTGATGTCTGCATCATTTCACTCACGACTTCTTGTAAAACGGACTCGCCATACTGTTTTTTAACAACATTCAATGGAACCTTGCCCGGACGGAAGCCATCGATTTTAACTCGAGAACGCATTGAGCTCAGGCGGCTTTCTACTTCTTGTTGAATCGTTTCAGCAGGAACCTGAACCGTCATTTTACGTTCCAGGCCTTCGCCTGGTTCAATAGAAACTTGCATAGTAACCTCGGTAGTAACTGATTAGCTGATATCCAGCACTAATGCAGTGATAATGATTATCGTTTTGTTAACCTTAATTGAGTAACTACCGAGCTATAAGGTACGCAGTGATTAAGCCACTAGTTCCGTCTAGACATCAGCTAGATATTCAAAATAGCACACATAAATTATAAGGGGCCAATAAACCATCAGCCCACTTAAGAAAGATGGTGCGAGCGGAGAGACTCGAACTCTCACGTCTTGCGACACCAGAACCTAAATCTGGCGCGTATACCAATTTCGCCACGCTCGCTTGAGGCGCGATATTGTATAACAAATAAAAAGGATTAGGTAACTTTTTATTTGCTTTTTTATGATTAATTTCAGCTAGCCATAATAATTCCACATGGGCATTTTAAAGTTTCATAATTTAAGAAGTAACAACCTAATTTAACCTTAATTATTATAGGGGTAATTGCTGCGCACTTTATACTCTAGTATTACTCGTTATAAAATTTAGTATTACTCGTTATAAAATTTGTCAAAACTATTCGAGTTAATCTGGTAAATCAAAATCAAAACTTAATTCTTCTACTAATGTGCTAGTGTCTCATCCATGATACAGACACAAACCATACATTGCCAAACTGCGCCACATCGAGAATCATTCACTGATGCGCTCGCATTACATGTTTTATCGGAGATTCAACAACAAGCAGCAGATTTCAACCAAGTCTGCATTTTTATACCGAACGTTCAAGCCGTTCAACAAATGCGACAAAGCCTTGTAAATATTTCTCAACAAGCCTTACTTGGAGGCTATATTGGCAGCCTACCGGAATGGCTAAGTCACAACATTATGCCAGCTGAGCTGACAAAAACACATCTATGCCCTGCAGCTCGTCAATTGTTATTGCTTGAGGCGCTTAATCAACATGCTGAATTATTTCAAACAGATAATCATTGGCAAGTGTGTGACAGCCTGCTTGAATTATTTGACGAATTAAATTTAAGTTGCCATGACTGGCTTAATGAGCCCACGCCAGTTTGGATAAAAAAACTATCAGAAGCCTACCAAACTCAAAACAATGTTGATCAATTAAATCAAGAGGCAAAGATAATACAAACGTTATGGGTTGCATGGCAACAACAACTCGAGGCTCTTAATTATCAAGATGACACAGGATGCCATAAACAACGCCTACTGGTAGAAATTCCTAATTACCTTAAAAACAAACATTTTTTTATTGTTGGGCTTGAACAACTTTCACCACTAGAACAAGCCTGGTGTGAACAACTTTCACAAACCTGTCGGGTTACACGGATTAGCCAGCAAACAGCGTCAGAAAACACACCCAAGAAAAAAATAGATAAGGAAAATTCATATCCTGACATTGATTTATTAGATGATATTTTTTCTCAAAAACGATCGTTTTATCAACGCATCCAAAACCACAAGCATTCCTTCGGCTTCTTAAATAACATTAAATGTTTCGACGCACACAGCAGCGAGCAGGAAACTCAGGCAGTCGATTTAAAAGTGCGCATGTGTTTATTAAAAGGCAAAACGAATATTGCCGTGGTCACCGAAAATAGAAAACTCGCACGGCGTTTAATTGCCCTGCTAGCGCGCGCCAACGTAACCGTTCAAGATACCGCAGGCTGGGCGCTTGCCACCACCAGTGCAGCCACCGTATTGGAGCGTTGGTTACAATGCATAGAGCAAGATTTCGCCTATCAACCATTACTCGATCTCTTAAAATCTCCTTTTTTTTGCGACAAAAAAAATGCAGATGAACATTTAAAATTAGTCTATCATTTTGAACAAGATATTGTATTACACGAAAACATTGCCAATAACTTACAACGTTTTCAAACTGCCATAAAAAACAGAGCTGAACGCTTAAATTCAAATAACATAGCAGTAGCAAAAGACCTGCTTTTATTATTAGAAAAAATAGAAAATTCAGCTAAAAATCTCATTAAATTATTTCAGAAAAACACACTCACCACGCCTGATATTTGGATCCAATATTTTATTCAAAGCCTCGAGACATTGGGGCTTTACCCACAACTTGCAAATGATATTGCCGGACAACGCGTACAAGAAGAATTAGAAAAACTATCTCATGCTTTGCATACAGCAAGTCCTGATATGAGCTGGCTAGATTTACGCACTTGGATTAGCGCGACATTTGAACGCGAACAATTTAAACCCCAAGGCACACTCAATGCTGTCAAAATTATGAATATGCAACAGGCACAATACTGCCAGTTTGACAGCTTAATTATTGCCGGCGCCAACATGAAGTCCTTTCCTGGCAGCAGTACTCAACATGCTTTTTTTAATCAGTCCGTCAGACATGAGTTACAACTTAAAAATTGGCATCAAAAAAAACAAAATGATTTTAGCCAATTTAAACAACTCCTTCTCTCTTCCGATGACATTTTAATTACCTGGCAAGCAGAACAAAATGGTGAATGGATAAAAGTGTCGCCATGGGTAAGCTCATTGCTTGATTTCAGCCGACAAGGGTTTGATCAGTCATTACACGATGATGAATTAGCGGCTAATTTACATCAACTGAATCCTGTTACTCACCGCGTAAATCATTTGATTGAAACCGTTAAATCGGTAAGCCAGGCGCTGCCCGTTATCAGCCATGCTCAAATTCCTGTTGAATTTTCTGCGTCGCGTCATCAACGCCTAATAGATTGCCCATATAAATTTTTTGCAGCCGATATCCTCAAACTGAAACCATTAGAGCAAATAAGCTTAGAATTGTTAAAGAGTGAATACGGCGAAAAAGTACACTTAATACTTCATGCTTTTCATCAGCAATGCCCCGGTTTACCTACACCTTTCACTAAAACTCTAAGTAAAAACAATAAAAAACAAGCACTTGTACATATAAGTGATCTATCCAAACAGGTCTTTAACACCCTAGCAGAAGACTCAATTCAACACCGTGGCTGGTTTGAACGTTGGATGAATACCGCCGAGTCTTATATTAATTGGCAAATTCAACGACAACAAGACTGGAACATTGCAAAACTAGAAGCCATGGCTGAACAAAGGGTAAACACCAACATTAAACTGATGGGAAGAATGGACAGAATAGACGAGAAAAATGGACAGCATGCCATTATCGATTATAAAACGGGAAATACAGCCAAACAAACTGATATTAACCTGGCTGAAAATATTCAGTTAACCAGCTATGCCCTGCTATTAGAAAACGTAAGCCAGGTCATTTATTTAAAATGCGATAAAGGCGAAACCAAACCCGCTGGAATATTAGAAAATGATGATTTAGCAAGCTTGAAAACAGATATATTGCATCGCTTAAAAATTATCACTGCAGCACTCAAACCCGTAAACCCGTCATCTACTGAATCCGTTAACACCCTACCGTCCCCATTGCCCGCTTGGGGCGATTCAAAAACCTGTGAATATTGTGACATGGGCGGGCTTTGCCGTAAGCAAATGTGGGAAATACTGCCAGTATTAAATCGTTCCTCTGAAATACTTTTTAAATACAGTAGCTAAAAAACAAACCCTTTATATGATCTATGCTTAAGGAGGAATAACATAAACCATTAATTTCTCAAATTTATGATAAAACTACACAAACGAGCACAAGTTTACTGGGCTGTGGCAATCGTGTTATTGCTTGGGTCATTTAGCTTAAGTGATTCTAATTGGATAGGCACTGTCGAACTGCATACACTGATGGAAGCAGTTGCAACCATTTTTGCACTGTTTATAGGCAGTTTAGCATTGCTCAAATATTATAGCCGCGGAGGCACAGACTTTTTAGTGTTGGGTGCAGGGTTTATTGGCATTAGTCTACTGGACGGATACCATGCCATTGTTTCATCCATTTGGTTTAAAGCCTACCTGCCATCAGATTTATCCTCTCTCATACCCTGGAGCTGGCTCGCTTCTCGTTTCATGTTATCCCTCATGTTTCTGGTGCTTTACATTGTTTTAAAATGGGAATATAGAAATAAACTATTTCGCGAAATCACACCTAAACGGGTATTTAGTTTAGTGGCGGTGATTACGTTAAGCAGTTTCGCCTTTTTTGCCTTTGTCCCCCTTCCTAATGGATATTTTGAGGCTAACTTAATTCACCGGCCTGAAGAATACGTGCCAGCGGCATTACTGACCCTCGCATTAATTGGGCATTTACAATTAGACTATTGGCGCAATAACTCTTTTTATCATTGGTTTATTCTCTCGATTATCATCAATCTTGCGGCACAAATCACCATAATGCCCTATTCCAATGAATTATTTGATCTACCTTTTGATATTGCCCATATATTAAAAAAAATAAGCTATCTGTGTATTTTAACGGGATTAGGCATCAATGTTTTCAATGCATTTAGAGATATTGATGAACAAAATGAATACCGAAGAAAAGCCCATTTAACTTTAGAAGCCAGTGAAATACGTAACAAAACCATGATGAATACGTTAGTCGATAGCTTGATTCTCATTAATAATATAGGGATTATTGAAAATATAAATGCATCAGCCTGTAAGTTATTCGGTTATGCTAAGTTAGAAGTGTTGGGCAAAAACATAAAAATACTCATGCCAAACCCGCATCATGATAAGCACGATAGCTACTTGAAGAACCATATCTTAACGGGAAAAAATAATATTATAAATATAGGAGGCCGTAAGTTACTTGGGCTTAAAAAAGATAAATCGACATTCCCAATAGACCTAACTGTAAGTGAAATGTTTATCAACGGCAAGACAAAATTCACTGGTATAATTCGAGATGATACTGAACGATTAAAAAATGAAACTGAGCTCATTAATGCCAAAAATGATGCACAACAAGGCGCTGAAACTAAAAGCAACTTTTTGGCGTCTATGAGCCATGAAATCCGAACCCCTATGAACGGCGTTTTAGGCATGGTTGAATTACTTCAAGACACGCCATTAAATGAAGTACAAAAAGATATTATTGATACCATTTCTGACTCAGGAAAAGCACTACTAGAGATAATAAATGATATTTTAGAATATTCAAAAGTTGAAGCGGGAAAAATAGAGCTTGAATATATTTCTTTTAACCTTGAGCGCACTATTTATGACATTACTCGCTTATTAATTTCAAAAGCTGAAGAAAAAAATATTGAGCTCATTTTTTACTATCATACACATTGCCCAACTTATGTCATAGGTGATGCAGGAAGAATACGTCAAATACTGCTCAATCTTGTCGGTAATGCAATAAAGTTCACGGATAATGGAAAAATCATTATTGAAGTAAAATACTTAGAGTCTAATGACAAAAAATACAACTTACACATTGAAGTAAATGATTCTGGCATTGGCATAGATAACAAAGCAAAAGAAAAATTATTCGAATCTTTTTCACAAGCGGATAACTCTACCAGTCGAAAATATGGAGGCAGTGGCTTAGGGCTCACCATCAGTAAACGTTTAATTAAGTTAATGCAGGGTAACATAGATGTCGAAAGCGAATTAGGAAAAGGCTCTACATTTTGGATTGAGCTTAATTTAGAAATAGCGAAGTCACCGAAAATTATTGAACAAGTTAATCTTGACAATATCAACATATTAATTATAGATGACAACAAACTGAGTATTAAAATTTTAAAATCTCAGCTAGAAAAACTAAACATGAAGGTAAGTGTAGAGTCAAATCCACAACTATTTATTCATACAATAGAAACTGCTCAACAACATAATAAAGAGTTCAAACTCATTATTATCAATAATATTATACAAAACATCAGTGGAAAAAATATTGGCATTGAAATAAAAAAACATAACCATTTAAAAAACATACCCCTTATTTACTTAACTTCAGCTGCTAAATTAGGCGACGCGAATAAATATAAAAATATTGGATTTTCGTCATATTTAACCAAGCCCATACTCAGCGATTTACTCTATAAAACATTAAGCCGCGTATTAGGCTTAACAAAAAATAATGATGAAGATTTATTCTTAACACGTCATTCTGTATTAGAAGATGAAATTGAAATTAATAATCAGGAAATTAAATTTAAAGGAAAAATTTTATTAGTTGAAGATGTTATCGTCAATCAAAAAGTCGCACTCGGATTAATGGCTAAGTTAGGATTAGATATTGATGTCGCCAATAATGGCGAGGAAGCGGTTGATCAAAATAATCTAAACTCTTATGACCTGATTTTAATGGATTGCCAAATGCCAGTACTAGATGGATATCAGGCCACGCAAAAAATACGTGAAACCAATAAAACTATACCCATTGTTGCACTAACGGCAAATGCATTGGCATCTGATCGATTAAAATGCACCGAATCGGGTATGACTGATTACCTTACAAAACCTTTTAATCGCCAACAAATCATTCAAATATTATCGCGCTGGTTATCGATCAGTGATGTTTCACACGATATAACAACATCTGCAGCCGAAAATAGCAGAGAAATCCCGACAAGCAAAAGCACGATTTCTCAAGGAAAATATAATGAAAACAATACGATAAATACAACTATATTATCTGATATGAAAAACATCCTCGGCGAAATATTCGATGACCTCATACCGGCTTATATCACTCAATCTGATGACATTATCAATGACATGAAAAATGCATATATTAATAATGATTTAATCACACTTGAGCGTTATGCACACAGTATTAAATCCAGCAGCTATAATGTAGGTGCTGAATGGTTATCTAATGAAGCATCTCTGCTTGAGCAGATGTGTCAAATGGACAATCAAGATAATAAAATAAAATCGAAAATTGATTCTATAATTAGTGATTATAAGTGTATCAAAATAAAACTTCAGAATTACCAAAAGTGAGATAAATCAAATGTCTAACCCCATAAGACTCATGATTGTAGATGACAGTAAAGTTTCAAGAATGATGATAAAGTCAATTGTTCTGAATAAATCACCCGATATTGAAATTTATGAAGCTGCCGATGGGCAAAGTGCGTTAGACCAAGCGGAAGGTAAAAGTATCGATTATTTTTCAGTTGATTACAACATGCCAATTATGGATGGCATTGAATTCATTACTAAAATGCGACAACATGATAGCCAAGCAAAGTTTGCGCTACTGACCGCAAATATACAAGAAGCCACCCATAAAAAAGCGGATGAAATCGGCGCAAAGTGCATTAACAAGCCCATTAATGAAGCCTGTATCAATACACTGTTGGAGTATTTTAATGGCTAATTCGATATCTTTAACAGAACTAGAAATAGATTTATTAACTGAGATATTTAATTTAGGGGTAGGAAATGCCGCGTCTTCATTAAGTATCATGGTGAAGCAGGAAATTAATTTATCAGTACCGCATATTGAGTTTTTAAGTGCACCGGAACTAGCCAATAAGCTCGGGCCTGAGACAAATATTTGCAGTGTATCACAAGAGGTTACCGGCCCATTTACCGCACAATCTATGATGTTATTTCCTGAAGAAAATAGCTTGGAAATTGTGCGTCAATTATTAGGATCTAATTTACCCAATGAAACAGCCACTGAACTTCAACAGGAAGCCTTTTCAGAAATTGGCAATATCGTTTTAAACGCATGCATTGGCTCTTTTGCCGAAGCGCTCAACTCAGAATTTAAAGTTGCTTTACCCAAATATCAATTATCTAAACCCTTAGATTTAATTAATCTAACTAATAGCACTAATGACAGTGCACTCTTCATTCGTATCAACCTCACTTTAAGCTCCAGTGAAATAACCGGTTATATGGCCTTTCTCATGGGAACGTTATCGCTTGAACAATTAAAACATGTAATAGGCAACATGCTCGCCAATATATAATCACTATATCTCTCTTTACACCCACTGCCCAACCATCAAGATTGACTTTTCAAAGCATAATCATCACTTAATAACCAACTTTGCAATATTGATACAATAAGATTGGTATCAATTGGTTTGGTAAAGTAGTCATTCATTCCTGCTTTTAAGCATTTTTCCCTGTCACCCTGCATAGCATTTGCTGTCATGGCAACAATAACAATCTCTTTAAATTGCTCACCCGCAAGGCCTTCTCTAATTGCTCTAGTCGCTTCATAGCCATCCATTTCAGGCATTTGACAATCCATTAATATCAATGAGTAATAGCAATCACTTTTAGCTAACTCAAGTGCTGATATAGCGTCTAATCCATTAGCGGCTATATCGACATGCAAACCCAATTTATTTAAAATGCCTTTCGCTACCAGTTGGTTAACGTGATTATCTTCTACTAATAAAATTTTTGTATCTTCTGGCCATTGATATTTGTCATTTGAGTATTCAATTGTTGATGACATAATATATTCATGGGTAACAAGTGGCTTTGCCGGGCATATTTCATCAACGGGCTCTGAAACTAAAGACAATGCATCAAAAATATCTGAGGTTTTAGCCGGTTTAGAGAAATAGCCACTGAACCCTACATCAATAAGATGCGAAATATTTTTTTGTGCACC
>UOFF01000349.1_pt1 | contig 15239 bp, 18 predicted proteins | sample 1990091 | NCBI WGS metagenome assembly UOFF01 (sample SAMEA4728526, study PRJEB27164) | hydrothermal vent metagenome | biome: marine basaltic hydrothermal vent biome; feature: marine hydrothermal vent; material: mineral | place: Pacific Ocean | collected 2011-06-14/2011-07-23 | depth 1741 m | reverse complement strand
TGGAGCAGCCAGACCCAATGCCTGCTGCACGCAATCTTTCTGTCTGGCTTTATACCAGACTCTGCGCTCCGCTTCCATAACACTTTGATTAGGGTTATTAACTTGTGCAACGCACGGCGTGATATCTAAATGAAAATGGCTGAAAGTATGGCGCACTACGGGCAGCTCGTTAACCGCCTGAATATCAAGCGTATAATGCGTCTTGCACCAAGTGCTTACCGCCTCAGATAGCGGCATTTCAGGTAAACTCCATAACCCTCCCCAAATTCCCATTGGCGGCCGCTTCTCCAATAAAACATGACGCTCGGTATTTTCTAACAGCAGCATACGCACGGTTTTCACCGGCAGTGTTTTTTTCGGCTTAGGTGTTGGCAGTAAATGCACCTGGTCAGTTGCAAAAGCCTCACAAGATTTCATTAAGGGGCATTCTATGCAGACCGGCTTACCACGTTTACATAACGTGGCGCCTAAATCCATAATAGCCTGCGTGTAATCAGGCAGCTGCTTTTTCGGCGTATGCTGTTCTGCAAAACCCCATAATTGATCTTGTATTTTGGCCTGCCCCGTCCAGCCATGCACCGCATGATATCGCGCCAAAACACGCTTTACATTGCCGTCTAATATCGCATGTCGTTGCCCCTGTGCTTGCGCCAGAATGGCTCCAGCGGTGGAGCGGCCGATGCCCGGCAAAGCCAGCACTTCATCAAAGCCTACAGGAAATTCACCTCCATGCTGATCCCGCACATATTGCGCAGCCTTATGCAAATTACGCGCACGCGCGTAATACCCCAACCCAGACCAATGATGCAATACCTCGTCTTCGTGTGCATTAGCTAAAACCAACACATCACTGAAACGTAGCATAAACTTTTCATAATATGGAATCACCGTTTTCACTTGCGTTTGTTGCAGCATGATTTCTGATATCCAAACGCCATAAGGTGTTCTATTTAATTGCCAAGGCAGATCTTTTCGACCGTGTTGGTTATACCAGGTTAATAATTTTTTTGAGAAGCTCATTGTTTTTCAATTATACAAATTAAAAATGATGGCGCCATTATACGCCATTCATCTACATATTTAGAAACGACAATAACCCCAAAAATGCTGTATAAGCTGATTTTTATAAATTTCATTCTGTTCGCTGAACAGTTACAATGATGTGTTTTTTAATATTAGCTTACAAACTAGAGTCTTACTAAATGAAGTTACTCGATTTATCGAAAAATACCTATAATAAATTCCGCGAGCGCCTCACCCCACAAGGTGAACATGACGGCACTCTACGAGGTCGCTTAATCCAGATTATTCCTATCGTACTCGTTATTATTATTTTAACGCAACTCATATTGGCGTATTTATGGAGCATTGAACCTGAGCGTTTTGACATTAATCAACGTTCAGCAACCTTGGCCGAAACCCGCAATGAAACCATCACCACTGGCTACACCACCATTTCGACCCTGATTATCACGGCTGAAACGCTGCTCGACAAACCCGGCGGCTATCTTAGCAATGACGTAATGCCCCCCACCAGCTTAGCTGACGATATTCCAAATTGGGAATTTGGTGTGCTCACCCAAATTCGTGATTTAACCCTGGCACTGCGCAATGACTTTACTCGCTCTCAGTCACAGTCGGTTGAAGATAAAGACGTAATCGCTGCGGACAACTTATTTCGCATTGATTCAGAGTCTTGGTTACTGCCCTCAGCCGAAGGCGAGTATCGCAAAGGCTTAAACGCACTGTACCGTTACCTAGCACGACTTACTGATCAGGGCGCACATAATGCTCAATTTTATGCCCGTGCAGACAACTTAAACGTATGGCTTGGTCTCATTTCAAAACGCTTGGGCAGCTTATCACAACGCTTAAGTGCCAGTGTCTCCAAAACCCATTTAAACATTGATCTAGCGGGTGATGCTAATGCAGAACAATCAACACCCACCCACAAAGAAGTGAATGTAAAAACACCTTGGCTTAAAATTGATAATGTGTTCTTTGAAGCGCGCGGCAGCGCTTGGGCCTTAAGGCATTTACTGTTAGCAGCACAAGTAGACTTCAAAAGTATACTGGAAAATAAAAATGCACAAGTAAGTTTGCAGCAAATTATTCATGAGCTGGAATCAACTCAAGACACCGTTTACAGCTTGGCCATATTAAACGGCAATGGCTTTGGTTTATTTGCAAACCACTCCTTAGTCATGGCCAATTATATTTCCCGCGCCAATGCTGCAGTTATTGATTTACGTCAACTATTGAAACAGGGGTAAAATCGTTGTGTCGTAGGTTTAACATTTCAAACTTACGACACCATTCGATTACATGCATCTAAGGCTGCTATTTTATAAGCCTCAGCTAGGGTCGGGTAATTAAATACATTTTCGATAAAGAAATCTAGGTCGCCATCCAGCGCCAATACCGCCTGCCCAATATGCACTAACTCGGTGGCTTCTTCACCCAACACATGCACGCCCAATAATTTTTTGGTTTCTAGGCTGAAAATTAATTTCAACAAGCCTTCCTGCAGGCCCATAATATGACCGCGCGCAGTTTCTTTTAATCGGGCAATACCGACTTCATAGGGGATTTTGTCTCTGGTTAGTTCCTTTTCGGTTTTTCCCACCATGCTCATTTCCGGCACCGCATAAACCCCAAATGGAAATAACTCTGCATTGGAGTGCAACGACAAGCCAAAGGCATGACGTGATGCCAAGCGACCTTGCTCCATTGAGGTTGATGCTAAACTGGGAAAACCGATTAAATCCCCTGCGGCATAAATATGCGGCACTTCTGTTTGATAAAATTCATTGACGCTAACTAACCCACGGCTATCTGAGGTTAAACCTGCAGCGCTTAAATTAAGTGCTTTCACACATCCAAGGCGCCCAGAGGCAAACATCACCAGATCTGCCACAAATTTTTTCCCACTTTCAAGGCTCACCACAGCCTGGCCTTTTTCATTTTTAATCACATCGACAACATTCTCACCTAGCCGAACCACGGTACCGCGATCGCGCATTAGGTGTATTAGCTCATCAATGATCTCCCTATCCATAAACCCCAGCATGTCTTCACGGCCATCGACCAAGGTAATTTTTATATCCAGCGCACTAAAAATTGATGCGTACTCAGCCCCAATAACACCCGCACCAATCACCGCCATACTGCGGGGTATTTTTTTTAATGACAATATATCATCGCTGTCGACAATCACTTCACCATCAAACGGAATATGCTCAGGTCGATTGGGCCGGGTGCCCGTAGCCAATAGAATATGGTCTCCCTGCACTTCAGAAATTTTTCCATCACGGCTGGTGATCTGGATACGATTAGGGTCTAAAAAAGTCGCGGAGCCCAATATGATATCAACATTATTGCGTCGTAACTGGTGCGACATCACTTCGGTTTCCTGCTGAATGGTAATCGCAACACGTTGCAGCAAGTCGTCCATGGTGAGGTTGTCTTTTAAACGATAACTTTTACCATAGAAACCCCGTTGATCATAACCCGATAAATACATCGCGGCTTCACGCAATGTTTTGCTGGGAATGGTACCGGTATGCACGGCTACGCCACCAATTTCGCGCCCTCGCTCAATAACAACCACACGCTTGTGAATTTTTGCCGCCTGCACTGCCGCTCTTTGGCCTGCCGGGCCGGAGCCAATAACTACCAGGTCATAGTGTTGTGACATTTATTGCTCCAAATTCCAATGAGGGTGTATTTGGAGTGTAGCAGCGGTACTAAAAACTGCTTTGTTTGGGCTATAAATTAGTCATCCTTAAAATTAATCACGCCCATCATTAATCACGCTTAGACCAATCACCTGATTTTCCGCCGGATTTTTTAAGTAACCCGATGTGCTCCATATGCATTCCTCTGTCCACCGCTTTACACATGTCGTAGATAGTTAACAAAGTAATTTGAACCGCTGTTAAGGCTTCCATCTCAACCCCGGTGTTACCTTTACACTCAACCGTCACCAAACAATAAACACCGGGTAAACGCTCATCAAAAATTAATTCAATATCCACATGGCTCAGTGCCAGCGGGTGACACAAGGGGATTAAATCAGCGGTTTTTTTTGCCGCCATAATACCTGCAACCCGTGCAATGCCTAATACATCGCCTTTTTTATGATTGCCCTGTTGTATTAATTCTAGGGTTTCTGGCAACATAACAATATTACCTTCGGCCACCGCACGGCGTTTGGTCACATCTTTCTGGCTTACATCCACCATATGCGCTTCGCCCGATGCATTAAAATGGGTTAATTTATCCGTCATTACTTTGATACCTGTTGTTTAGTTAAAGTGGCTCCAGATGGAAAAGATGCGTCATGCCATAAGCTCCATTATAATGATTAGTGTAGAACACCGCTAGATTTGTCCATTTCTGCCAACTCTGAGCTTCGATTTACATATTGTCCATTACATACTGCGTTAAAAGGCCACCTATGAGTATATCCGTCAAATTTTTTGCACGCCTTCGCGAACAAGTCGGCCAGGCAGAGCTCACCCTCGAGCGTGCAACCGATGTTCAGTCGGCATGGGACCAAGCCACACAAAATATGACCATGCCAGACAATACCTTATGTGCCATTAATATGGAGTATGTGGATAAACACAGCCCGGTATCCACTGGCGATGAAGTGGCGTTTTTTCCACCCGTAACAGGGGGCTGATATGGCCAGTAAAATTTTTAGCTCGCCCTTTGACCCCTGGAAAGAAACTCAGACACATCAGCTCACTCAGTTAGAACAAGGCAAATACGGCGCTACCGCAAGTTTTGTTGGCACTATGCGTGACTTTAATCAGGGTGATGACGTCACTAGCATGACGTTAGAGCACTATCCGGGCATGACTGAAAGTTATTTAAACAAAATTTGTGACGAAGCCAAACAGCGCTGGCAACTGCTCGATTGCTTAATTATTCACCGCGTAGGTGAAATTCATCCCAATGATCCCATTGTACTAACGGTGGCTTGGTCAGCACATCGAAAAGAAGCTTTTGAGGCCTGTCGCTACTTAATGGAAGAGCTTAAAACCCGCGCACCTTTCTGGAAAAAAGAGGGTTTAACGACCGGTCATCGCTGGGTTGACAAGAATACGCCAGGATAATCATCGATTTTTGCCCTCATTTGTGATATTTCACAACGTTATGGCACACATCCCTTGAACCAGAGGGCTGGTCTTGATACCTTACATAACTTAAATTTATAAACTAAGGGCTAGACCATGTTAAAAGCAATCCCTACGGCCGTCATCTGCATCGGCTTAACGACTCTACTTACCGCTTGTAATGAAAAAACAGGGGCTACAGCAGAAAAAAACATAAAACTTGACAGCGATGCGAGTAAAGCAAGTTACAGCATTGGTGTGCAGTTTGGTACTCAAATTGAAAAAGTGAAAGACATGATTGACAAAGATGTCATCATTCGGGGCTTTCAAGATAGTTTTGCTGGCAAAGAGCTTAAGCTAACGCCAGAAGAAATGAAAACCACCATGATGGCTTTCCAAACAACCATGAAGGAAAAGCAAAAAGTCAAAATGGAAGAAATGGCAAAAGCCGGTAAAGCTAAAGGCGACAAATATTTAGCCGACAACAAAGCAAAAGAAGGCGTTAAGACCACAGCAAGCGGCCTGCAATATAAAATATTAAAAGCCGGTGATGGCGCGACACCCGCAGCCACTGATACCGTAATCACGCATTACACTGGCAGCTTAATCGACGGCAAAGTGTTTGATAGCTCTTATAAACGTAATGCACCCGCAACATTCCCCGTAAACGGCGTTATCAAAGGCTGGACAGAAGCCCTTCAATTAATGAAAGTTGGTGCAAAATGGCAGCTGTTTATTCCCGCTGAATTAGCATATGGTGACCGTGGTGCAGGAGCAAGCATTGGCCCTAACCAAGTATTAATTTTTGAGCTTGAGTTAATTGAAATCAAAAAAGTGGCAGCAGCTGCAACTAAGCCTAAAGAAGAAGATAGCGCTAAAAAATCGTAATAGCTAACGTAATAAACCTGATTGAAGCAGCGCTTTACCCCAAAGTCTGCTTCAATTTTGTACCCCCATTTCCATCTCTCACAGCCATATTTGTAATAAACATCCAATTACCGGATAATACCTTCCTGAAAAACTAAGGCCATAAAAATGAGATCACGACTGCTTCGCGTTATCGCACTATCCACTGCTTTACTCACCTCGTTCACTGTACACAGTGCACCCAAAACACTGGTTTTTTCCGCGATTCCAGACCAGGACCAGTCTCAACTCACACAACGCTTTAATAAAGTTGCCGGTTATTTATCCGCGTCCCTTAACATTCCTGTGAAATATGTGCCCGTGAAGTCTTATGCGGCGGCGATAACGGCCTTTCGTAACAACCAAGTTCAACTGGCATGGTTTGGCGGTTTGTCGGGGGTTCGCGCACGCGCACTGGTAAAAGATTCAGAAGCAATTGCACAAGGCGTTGAAGATACCCAATTTGAAACCTATTTTATTGCTCATCACAGTACCGGCCTTAAACTATCCGATAAAATTCCGGATGGCGTACAAGGAAAAAACTTTACCTTTGGCTCAAAAGGCTCAACCTCTGGCCGCCTAATGCCAGAGTTTTTTTTACGCGAGCAATTTAACCAGCCCCCCTCAAAATTGTTTAGTCGCGTAGGCTTTAGCGGCAACCATTCGCGCACCATTGCCTTAGTTCAAACCGGTGCTTACCAAGTGGGTGCAGTCAATTATAAAGTGTGGCAAAACCAACTTAAAAATGGAAAAATTGACACGAACAAAGTCAGTGTTATCTGGAAAACACCCAGTTACCCAGACTATCAATGGTCGGTGCGGGGCGATGTTGATGCTAACTGGGGAAAAGGCTTTAAAGAAAAAATTCAACAAGCCTTGCTCAATATGAAAGACCCTCAGTTATTAAACGCATTCCCTCGCAGCGCGTTTATCAATGCAACCAATGATGATTACTTACCCATTTTAAAAACCGCAAAGAAAATTGGTTTAATCGATTAAATTCAGCACCATGATTCAATTAAATTCGATTAATGTCAGCTATGAAAATAAACGAGTACTGTCTAATATCAACCTGCACATTCGAGCCGGTCAAAAACTGGCTTTAATCGGCCACAGTGGATCAGGCAAGTCAACCTTGCTTAAAACCCTTTATGAAAATATCGATAAACCTCAAATAAAAGACACGGCTTTCATCCCCCAAGATTACGGATTAGTACAAAACTTATCGGTATTTCATAATGTATATATGGGCCAATTAGGCAAACGCCCAACTTGGTATAACCTGATTAACTTAATAAAACCATTGGCTGAACCCGTTGCAGAAGTAACTGATATTTTGGCCCAGCTACAACTCAAAGATAAATTATTTGAACCGGTAGCCCAACTCTCCGGCGGCCAACAACAACGCACCGCTATCGCCAGGGCAATTATTCAGTCTGGCTCCATGCTATTGGCCGATGAACCCTTTTCTTCACTCGATGAAAAGCAATCACACCGTGTAATGACGTTGTTATGCCAACATTTTAAAACACTGGTTTTCTCGTTACATGACGTAGATATTGCACTCAAATATTGTGATCGTATCATTGGCTTATCACAAGGTGAAACCGTAATTGATGTCGCCGCAAATGATGTGACGCGTTCAGATTTACTTGAACTCTATGGAGAATAGCACTGCTCACTATCGCCATTCGCAACGTTGGACAATTAGCTGGCTATTTATACTAGTAGCGTTTGTCTGCATTCCATTTTCGGATCTCAGCATTAACACGTTTGATCCGGCCAGTGAATTAAATCGTTTATTTTCCGGCCTCGTGCAGCCCTCACTTGCCAGCATCAGCAACCCTTTTAACGCCTTACTACAGACCGTAGCTTTTGCACTGTTAGGTGTCGCATTTGGCTCTGCGATAGGGTTTTTATTAGCTCTGGTATTTCATTGGCGCATCACACAAGTTGCATGTGCATTAGTTCGCTCTGTACACGAATTATTTTGGGCACTGATTTTTTTACAAATATTTGGCTTACATCCCCTTACCGGTTTACTCGCCATTGGCTTACCTTATGCGGCAACCTTTGCCAAAATTTATGCAGAGATCATTGAAGAAGGAGACCAACGTGCTTACAACAATATTCGTCAACACTGCGGTATTATTTCTGCCTTTTGTTACGCCCGCGTTCCTGACATGTGGTCGCATTTTGTCAGCTACACCAGTTACCGGTTAGAATGTGGGTTACGCTCCAGCGTTGTTTTGGGTTTTGTGGGTTTACCCACACTGGGCTATTACCTGAACACTGCATTTTTAGAGGGCCAATATTCTGAAGTATGGGGTTTACTCTTATTATTTTATGCTTTAATTGCGAGTATTCGCTACTGGGTGCGCCCTAAATTATTGCCAATATATTTAATCATAGCGCCTTTTTTCATTGCAAACGAACACGTGATTTCATTTGAAAATGTGATTCGCTTTTTTACCCATGATATCGTTCCTGCACCTATTCGAAATGGTGAGTCATTCGCGAGCTTATGGCACTGGTTATCTGAGTTATTTTTAAATCAAGCCTTACCCGGTATTATTAATACTTTTTTGTTAACCCAATTGGCATTAATTGCCAGCGGCATTATCGGTTTAGTTTTATTCCCACTCATTTCAAAGTATTTTTTCCAAAAAATTGGGCGTAGCTTCGGCCATAGTTTTTTAATTATTATGCGCTCAACCCCCGAATATATTCTAACGTTTATTTTATTAATGTTATGGGGCCCATCCATGCTGCCCGCAGTCGTTGCACTCGGATTTCACAATGGCGCAATCATTGCTCATTTATTAGGCCGTTATACCAATGAACTCACACTGCAACAAAATAAAAGCAAGGGGCTCAATCTTTTTAGTTATGAAGTTTTGCCCAGAATATACAATCAATTTTTAGCATTTCTTTTTTATCGCTGGGAAATCATTATGCGCGAAACTGCCATTTTAGGTATTTTAGGTATCGCAACACTCGGTTTTTATATAGATAGTGCAATCGCCGATATCAGATTAGATAAGGCCATGATATTAATTGCTATTACAGCCTTATTAAATGTCAGTGTGGATATGTTTTCACGTTATATACGTGCCAAATTAAAATTAAACACAACGATAGAGTGTGCATGATATGCCCAAAGCATTATGAATTTAGGTGTTAAATTTTTGTTTTATTTTTTAATTTATTTTCTTGGCGCGGTGAAATGACGATGAATAACGCGATAAATGGGGTCGAATTTATAATTCATTGGGGAATCAGATTTACTTTTTCAAGCCAAATAAACCATATTTTTTACCCGCTATTATTCGCACAGCAATATAAAATAAAGCCTAACAATGCATTAAAAAATAACAAATTATGTTAATTTTTATCTGATTGAACAAACCCATCTCCCCTAGGTTCGTAGAAATGAAGCCTTGAAAGACTAAACACACAAAATTTTAATATGGTAATCATTTTAGTTTCATAAAATTTTCTAAGCATGTTTATTATTTTCATATTCAAACTGCGCTTGAAAAGTCTTTTTTTTGATTACCTTTTCTCTTAAAAAAACTTTTAAATAACAATAGGCAAAAGCCGCATAGGTATTAGTTTGTTTAACTTTTCCACTTTTAAATAATTGTTTTAATTTTTTAATAGGTAAGTCGTAATGATGCTTTTTATCAGGAATAGCATGACGATTGTATAAATCAAAGAGCGCACATGAATACGCAATATGATATACATCTTGATTTGATTTAAATGCAAGTTCACCCGTGCGAATTGCTTCGCTTGCCTTGTCGTAAGCATACTGAATAACGTCTGTCAACGGAATATCTTTCATTACTATACCTAACTCACATCTAAATAATGGAACCTGTTAAATTTCTTTCACATAAAAGCACCAGGCGCTTTTACTTGTATCCAAGCTATTATACAGATTTTTTGCTATAGCGTTATCTTGTGCGGTTAACCATTGAAGACGCTTATACCCTAAATATTTCGCTTTATCTATGGCATGATTAACTAATGCACGACCAAAACCTCGCTTTCTATATTCTGATTTTACATATAAGTCATTAAGTATAATAACCCCTTCTGCTCGGCTACTCGAAAATCCTTTATAAAGCGTTGTAAAACCCACCACATTATTTTCATGTCGATAAAGGTGTAACACACCATTTTCATGACTTTGAATAAATTGAGAAAAAAAATTCCGGTTTTTATTATCACTAATATCATCGTTCTTATAAAACTTTTGGTACTGACTTATTAAAGGCAGAACTTCGTTAAAATTATCACTTTTTACTATTTCAATCATAATTAATATTGCTTTATATCATTCCTTACAAAAAACTCAAGCATTCTGATGAAATTCAATTACATTTTTATCCTGATCTCGAATAAAAAACATAATACCACCATTGGGCAAGGTTATTGGGCCTTCTGTTATTTTTATGTTTAGCGCTTTTATTTTAGCTTCAACCGTTTTTATATCTATAACATTCAATGCAATATGCGTGTATCCCGGATACCTTTCAGGTATATCCATTAAAATATTATTCGATATTCCAGAGTCCGCATTTAAAATCAAATTAATATTCACACCTGATGCATGCTCCATAATGGCTACAGGTTCTGGCCCTATAGGGCCAATAATAAATTCAAACCCTAATTGCTCATAAAATTTTCTTGCACTATCAAGGCTTGACACCCGGATGCCCACATGATTTATTCCCGTAATTTCTTTCATATTATCCTCTATTTATACATTAATTCGTCTGAAGAATTTATAATTTTTACTTTATCAATGTTTAGTCTCGATAAACATTTTATTAATTTTGGCCTTAATGTATGATGAAAGTTTACAATTGCTTGCATTTGTAAATGCTTTACATCTGTATACACGCAACCCTGAGTAATATCATTATTTGGAGAAATATGCTCATTCTCTATTCGCATATCAGCTCTAGCAATACATAAATCAATTGACACATCCAAAAAAATAATGATATCAGATTTAGCGAGCCGTCTTTCCATTTCATTCCAATATCCCACTCCCTCAATTAACCATGAATCATTTTTTAGCCATTTACGATGATACTCTTCAAATGATTTTTTATCTCTCAGCTTCCAGCCAGGCAACCAAAATATTTTGTCAATAGAATAGACCTCTAATAACAATGTTTTTCCAAGCTCTTTGGACAACGTTGATTTACCCGCACCTGAATTGCCCACTATAGATATTTTTTTCGCATTGGCCAAATTCATTTATTATTTAACGCAGAAAGAATGACTAACACGCTGATAAAACTCGAGGAAGTGTTGAAAACTTTTTAGCATAAGGCTGCCCAGTTTCAATTAAATATTTAATTGCTGCAAGAGAATCAGCCCCCATTCGCTTGGACACTAAAAGCATTAATGGCTCCAGCAACTTACCAAACACTTTGCCTTTTAGTTCCACCGTAGACTCAGTCGTTAGCAAGGCCTTACCGTTAACCGACTTTATCGACCAAGTATTTATGGCTTTTTTTACCAAAGGCGCACCAAAAGCTTGATAAGTGTATGAATGCCCTTCATTCCACTCTATCCATTTTTCTTGTACCGTCATGTTACCTTTTAATTTACAAACGCGGACAGTACCAACACCCTTTCGCGTATCACCTTCACAATGAGCCGATATAATAGGGGCAATCCATAAATTAACATTTTCAACATTAGCTAAAACAGCCCATACTTTTTCTTTTGGTGCATCAATGCAAGCTGACATTTTCAATTTCATTTTTTATCTCTAAAGACTTATACCTTTATAATTTTAACATCATGAAATATTTAAATGAAATTTATTTTTATGCCACAATAGTGAAATGACATTGATAGCCCTCATGACTCAGCTAAGTTTTTACATACCCCATTGGCTGATATTTAATGCCTTTTATTTCACTTTGAGAAGCCGATATTTTAAAGCCTAATTTTTTATAAGCAGCAACAGCATTGAGCGAAGAATTGACTGTTATCACACTTTGAGTAACATCCTTTATTAAACTCAAAATCAGCTTACGACCAATACCTTTTTTTTGCTCACTAGGCTCAACAAATAATAAATTTAGGTGGTTATTGTTTCGAATTTCACCTACACCTACAATAATATTATTATGTTTACAGACAATAAAAATATTACCCTTTAAAAGCCTTTCCTTAATTGATTCTGGTGTAATACCTTTTTGAAAATTTACAATTCCCTCATCAGTTAGCGTAGGGGCAACTGATGCTATAAATGAGTTATCAATAAGTTTCGACACCGTAATGATATCTTTTTGTTGTAATTTTTCGATTTTTAATTTCATTTTTTACACAAAGCTATTGACTTTATTTTTGGCCAATGTAATAGGCTGTTGAAACTATGTCTAATGATATCTTCAGTGCCAATTTTATTTATTTTAGCGACTAAAATTACACTAATAATAAAAATTTCAAGCCATAATATTAATGGACGCCATAAGCTAACATAGCATCTGCAACTTTAATGAAACCCGCAATATTTGCACCTTTTACATAGTTTATATCATTTCCCTCACGACCATACTCAACACATTTATCATGAATTTTTAACATAATATCACGTAATAATTTATTTAATTCTGCTTCTGTCCATGAAAGCCTTGCACTATTTTGACTCATCTCCAAACCACTCACCGCAACACCACCAGCATTAGCAGCTTTACTGGGCGCATACATAACATGGGCGTCTTGAAATACCTTAACTGCGTCATCTTCAGTAGGCATATTGGCGCCTTCAGAAACGGCAATACAGCCATTATGCACTAACACTTCAGCCTCTTGCTTATTAATTTCATTTTGTGTTGCACACGGCAAGGCAACATCACAAGACACCTCCCATGGACGTTTATTTGGATAAAACTCAACCTCATATTCTTTTGCATATTCAGAAATTCGCCCTCGACTCACGGTTTTTAAATGTAAAATATATTCAAGTTTCTCTTCATTTAAACCTTCGGGGTCATGTATATACCCAGATGAATCAGATAGCGCTACTACTTTGGCGCCGAGCGATATGAGTTTTTTAGCTGCAAATGTCGCCACATTACCCGATCCTGATATAACCGCTGTCTTACCCTCTAGGGTATCATTTCTCTCTTTGAGCATATCTTCAAGAAAATATACAGCGCCATATCCCGTGGCCTCCTGCCTAACCAGGCTGCCTCCAAAGGCTAAACCTTTTCCAGTAAGCACGCCTGTAAATTCATTAGTGAGACGTTTATGCTGCCCAAATAAATAACCGATTTCACGCGCACCCACCCCAATATCGCCTGCAGGTATATCAACATCGGCCCCTATGTGTCGAGAAAGTTGCGTCATAAATGCCTGACAAAAACGCATCACTTCTGTATCGGATTTGCCCTTAGGATTAAAATCAGACCCACCTTTAGCCCCGCCCATAGGCAAACCCGTTAAACTATTTTTAAACGTTTGCTCAAATGATAAAAACTTCAGCGTACCTAAGGTTACATCATGGTGAAATCGTAACCCGCCTTTATAAGGTCCAATGGCATTATTACACTGCACCCGATAACCACGGTTAACTCGAACATTATTATCATCATCTTCCCAACACACACGAAATGAGATAACACGATCAGGCTCAGTCATGCGCTCTAAAATATGCGCATGACGATAATGCGGTTTGTCATGAATATAAGGAATAATGGTAGATACCACTTCATGCACGGCTTGATGATATATTTCTTCACCCAGGTTTCTACGAATTAATCCTTTCATAAAACGATCTATTTCTTGCTCTACACTTAGGGATTCGTCATAACTCATCTAATTATCCTCACTTTAACCTGTAATTGATCAAATAACAGCCAGATTAATTCACCAGAACATCTCATATAAGTTATAGGGCATATCGGAACAAACGACAGTAGGTTATTAAATATTTGTGAAGTAAAGTAGGTATAAGTTTAAAAAAACACGATTAACAATAACACTTATGGTTTATTTCCTTTTAGATTTAAAGCCTTTACTTATCAATACGATACCACCCATATTCAGAGAGATACGCAGCATTAAGACCGTGCAGGCAATAGGGGGGAGCACCTTTTTCAATTGTGAGTCGTTGATAACAAATGCCAGCGGGAATATGGTTTGCTCTTAACAATGCAGCCAATAGTAGTAGAGAAGATAACTGTAGTTTACAGTACCTTAAACATTATAAATTTAGACATATTTATTGAAATGTAAAATATTCCATATCGATGTATATATTTGCTCCATCACTAGGCTTATTTGGCATGAGCAAGCCACCTTTTTCTACATATACAATTACACCTTTAAAGCTTTTTGATTCTGTTATGTATATTGCCTCATCCGCTTTTACACCAAGATATCTGCCACCACTTTTCTTAAATTTAACCCCCTGACTTTTAAAATTTTTCAGATATAAATCTAATAAATCAGATACTGTAAACTCTGTATCATTTTTCATAGCAAACAACAAGAGATGATGATTCGTTTTATCTCTGTAACTGAATATATCAAGTTTTTTTTCAGTTGTATCATTATTGTCTTGTTTTGAGCCCAATGTATAACCTTGAAATTCAACACTGCTAGGGTAAGAGTCCATTAAAAACACATAATATGCTACAACAGCAAATATACCGATCAATGCATATTTTGACAAAACATTAACCCTCATATAACATTAATTGAAAGTGTAGTTCAATATTGTTATAGAGGCTAAACTTGTATTAGATAACCAATAATTAGATTTTTTATCCGTATTTTTAAATCAGTCAATAGGGTATGCAAATCCATAATAATCTTTCTCATCGAATCCTAGTTGATGACAAAAACCTAAAGGCACATTTTTATCTTGGCGTAATATTAAATTACCGCTCTGAACAATAATGGCTTGACCTTGGTTCGAGCACATGTGCTTAGGTTTAACGCTGTCATAGTTTTTATAGGTTTTTTCATCCACCATAGGCCCTGCTACGATAAATACTTGACCCACTTCCTTATAGTTATATGTTTGAGCAACTAATGATTTGCTAGAGCGGACAAAACCACAAGGATATGGAATATTGAGTAATTTATCCTTTTTTGTATTATTAATTCGAATTGCGCATTGTCCTTTTTTATTAAACACTTCTAGTTTTAATTTTCCCATTTTCACAACAG
>UOFF01000305.1_pt1 | contig 15283 bp, 11 predicted proteins | sample 1990091 | NCBI WGS metagenome assembly UOFF01 (sample SAMEA4728526, study PRJEB27164) | hydrothermal vent metagenome | biome: marine basaltic hydrothermal vent biome; feature: marine hydrothermal vent; material: mineral | place: Pacific Ocean | collected 2011-06-14/2011-07-23 | depth 1741 m | reverse complement strand
AGGCGGCTTGTACATCAAACTCTTCACGACTGACTAGATTCATTTGCCGTAGGCTTGATTCAAGAGTCGTTTTTATGTTGTTTTTGACGTCTGATTTGAGGGTTTTAAGGCTCTCAGGCATGACAGCTGCTAGCTTGTCTGCTAGCTCGTTTAGTGCTTGGTTGTCGATCATTTCAATGTACTCAATGACAAATAAAGCGTAAGTGTACCTCATTGCCGAGCGCTAATTTGGTGCGTTATGCGCAATATTTCAGTGCGTATTTGTTTTGAATGCGCTATTTTAGTGCTTTTTATGCGGTTAAAAATATAAATTAGTATATTATAACAAAATATAATTTATTGATTTATAGCATAATTATTGGGTTGGCATGGTTTCTGCTGTGATATATGCCACGTTTCGATGATTTTATATCCTATTAGTTAACTTTATCAAAAGGCTATTTAAGTATGAAAAAACAAAAAATTCTAGCAATTAGCGTGGCTTTAATGGGTAGTGTATTTGTTAGTAACGGAGTTATGGCCGGTGTTAGTGCAAACATGGGGCTTGCTTCTGACTATTATTTTCGAGGCGTTTTACAATCATCCGGGGCTTCCGGGTCAGCGGGTATAGATTATGAGCATGATAGTGGGCTTTATGTAGGTACTTGGCTTGCTGATGTTGGTGGCCAAGGTGATGTCAGTGCGTCAGATGGAATTGAATTTGATATTTATGGTGGTTATACTGGCGAGGTACAAGGTTTTGGCTACGGTATTGGATATACGAGTTATCAATATACTGGAGATTTTGATTCAGCATATAACGAATTTAATTTAACCGCGAGTTATGGTCCAATAAGTTTTGAGTTTAGTGCGGGTACGCACGACAAAATTGTTGGTACTACAGTAAATGATCAAGATGAAGACTATTCATTTATGGCATTTGCATATGAGTATGAGAGCATCTCTGTTTTATATGGCATTTGGGGTGCTGATTTAGAAGGTGCTTATTTAGAAATTGCTTTTTCTAAAACAGTCAGTGAAATTGATTTGGGCGTTTCTTTAATTAACGGTGATGCTGAAGAAAACCCAAGTGCAGGCTCTCGAAATTTTGCGACAGATGGCACGGCTATCGTGTTTACTCTGGGTAAAACCTTTGATCTATAGCAATAAACAGTAAACAAACGAATAACCGTTTGTTTTTTTTGCCTATTCTTTGATAGAGTGGCTTTTTGATGGAGATGTTTGATGAAATTAATTTCTGCAATTATTAAACCTTTTAAGCTCGATGATGTGCGAGAAGCATTATCAGAAATTGGTGTACAGGGCATTACGGTGACAGAAGTGAAAGGCTTCGGACGTCAAAAAGGTCATACTGAGCTTTATCGTGGTGCTGAATATGTAGTTGATTTTTTGCCTAAAGTGAAACTGGATGTTGCCGTGGATGAAAATATTGTGGAGCAAGTTATTGAATCCATTCGCAACGCAGCCAACACCGGAAAAATTGGTGATGGAAAAATATTCGTTTATCCTATCGAGCAGGTGATACGTATACGCACAGGTGAAAGTGGCCCTGATGCACTTTAGTCTTATTCAATTAACTTAATATTTAAGGAATATAAATGGAAAATCAAATTTTCGAACTACAGTATGCAATGGATACCTTCTATTTTTTGGTCTGTGGTGCGCTTGTTATGTGGATGGCAGCAGGCTTCGCAATGTTAGAAGCCGGCTTGGTCCGTTCAAAAAATACAACAGAAATTTTAACTAAGAATGTCGCATTATTTGCGATATCTTGCATTATGTATTTAGTCGTCGGTTATTCTTTCATGTATGGCGGTGGCGTTTTTCTTGACGGCATTCAAACAGTTGATGTTAACAGTGTATTGGGTGATTATGCGGCGCGTGTGGTTGCCGATGGTGAGTTGAAAGGTCAACATGATTTTGCTGGCGGCTCAATTTATTCAGGGGCTTCAGATTTTTTCTTTCAGGTGGTATTCGTTGCAACGGCTATGTCAATTGTGTCGGGTGCGGTGGCTGAAAGAATGAAACTATGGGCATTTTTAGCTTTTTGTGTCGTTATGACCGGCTTTATATATCCAATTGAAGGTGCCTGGACATGGGGTAGCGGTGTAGCCGGCTCTATGGGTGAGCAAGGTGTTTTTGGTTTTTATTCATTAATGGATGACATTACACTGGCGTCAGGTGAAGTTATTAAAGGGTTAGGTTTTTCTGATTTTGCCGGTTCTGGCATAGTGCATATGGCCGGTGCCGCTGCTGCTTTAGCAGGTGTTCTTGTGTTGGGTGCTCGTAAAGGCAAGTATGGCGATAACGGGCAAATCAATCCCATTCCAGGAGCCAATTTACCGTTAGCTACACTCGGAACATTCATATTATGGATGGGCTGGTTTGGCTTTAATGGTGGTTCTGTTTTAAAACTAGGCGATATTGCCAATGCAAATGCAGTGGCAATGGTCTTTTTAAATACCAATGCGGCGGCAGCGGGTGGTGCTATGGCGTCACTAGTGGTAGCGCGGTTATTATTTGGAAAAGCCGATTTAACGATGTTACTTAATGGTGTGTTAGCAGGCTTGGTAGTCATTACTGCAGAGCCGTCTACACCTACGGCTTTACAAGCGACATTGTTTGGCGCAATGGGCGGTGTATTAGTTGTATTCAGTATTGTTGCACTTGATAAAATGAAAATAGATGACCCCGTTGGGGCTATTTCGGTGCACGGTACATGTGGATTATTAGGGCTATTGCTGGTTCCTATAACAAAAGATACAACAACATTCGGCGGGCAATTAGCAGGTGCAGCAACTATTTTTATTTGGGTATTTGTTACTAGCTTTATCGTGTGGATGGCGCTCAAAGTGGTTATGGGTGTGCGTGTCAGTGATGAAGACGAATACGAAGGTATGGATTTAGTCGACTGTGGTATGGAGGCATATCCGGAATTCACGAGTAAATAGAATAACCGTATAGTTATTTAAATAACTGAGTTTTTTTATAAAAAGCCGGTGCTATAAGCATCGGCTTTTTTTGTAGTGGTTTGCATTTTTTGAAGCTACGATTAAATACCCTGTTATTATCGAAAACTATGAAATATTCAAGCTATACTGATTGTGAGACTATAAAAAATTATGACTTATGTTAAAAAAAAGTATAAATGTAATTTTTTTGTTAATTTATATGTTTGCTATTACTGCTAATGCTGAAATATATAAATGGGTGGATGCGCAGGGGAAAATTCATTATGGCGACAAAATAAATTCTGATTCGACAGAAAAAGTAACGCCCATAGATGTCGATACATCTATTAAAGGAAATTTACAAGTCGATCGTGTGCGCACGGAAAAACGCCGAAAATTATTAAATGCTTTTAGTGAAGATAGAGTCAGAGAAAACAAACAAAAAGCCAAAGCGAAAAAATTAAATAAAAAGAAAGCTAGGGCCTGTATCAGGTATAAAGATAAAATGCGTCGTTATAATCGTGCCAGCTCTTTGTATCGACTGGATAAAACGGGTAATCGGGTGACTATGTCAAATGAAGAGCGAGAGAAGTCTACGGAATCGTTAAAAAATAAAATAAAAAAGCATTGTAAGTGATTGGCTCTCACATCCCTCTGTTACGGCCATTAAATTAAGCTTGGGGAATGGGCGCGATTTTTGTGCTCTGTCTCCTTAGAAGCCTGTGCCGCCAAAAATTTTTTGTTTTATTTTTTTCTTGGCTAGGCGAAACGACGATTAATAGTGGGCTATTGAGAGGAGTTTCAATAAAGTCAGGGAGAAAATAAGAACGTATGACGATTATAATATTTTACACCACCATTTGAATGTTTTTTAGCCGGACTCCATTGGCCTATACCGAAAAGGTATTGGGTTTCAATTATTTGCGACTGTGATGATTATGCATGAGTTAAAATTTTATACTCTGGGGCAAATAATCTCTAACACTTCAGATGATTGCTCCCATACTTGTTCCATTATTTCAGGTAATATTTTTAAATCTAAGCCAGTTATTTTTAATGATTCAGGTTCGAAGCCGGAATCATTATCTAAAATAAACTCGTTCACTTCCGTGTCAGGGCCAATCGCATTTACCACGCAGTTTGCAATATGAACTATTGATGTTTCCAAACGATGATTTTTTGCTTTAAGGGGTGTGTGATGGTAGGCGGCAACCTCTTTTAGCGTACCCGATAATTTCCATGCGTCAATTAAGGCAGCACCAACATCACCATGGGTGAAGCCTATAAGCTCTTGTTCAGAGCGAAATAATTGGCCATCAGATTCTGCGCTTGCGAGCAGTACCTGTTGTGATATTTCGGGTTCTTTGAAATATAAAATAAGCTTGCCAATATCATGTAGCATGCCAGCGATAAACAGGCGTTCGCCGTGTAAAATATTACAGTGCTTGGACAGTAGGCGAGACACTATGCCGCAGTGAACACTGTGCTGCCAAAAGAGGTCAATATCTAAAAGTTGGTTAGGAATGCGCTTAAAGGTGTCTACGGCAGAGGTTGCCAGAACTAAATTATGTAAGTCGTCTTCACCAATAACCGATACCGCGCGGGTGACCAGCTCTATTTTAGAAGACAATCCGTAATAGGCGCTATTAACAATGCGTAATATACGGGCAGTGAGGGCGGGGTCATGGCTGACAATGTCGCCAATTTGCTTGGTGTCGTGATTAGGGTCTTCCAGTACCTGGGAGATGCGTATGTAAATCTCGGGTAAAGAAATAAGTTTCACGAGGCCTTTTACAAGGTCTTCAGGGTTGCGTTTCGGTATGTTAAGTGAGTGAGCGTTAATAATGGCCACCTATGAGTTAAACCTAGAAAATGTTTTTGGTTAATGAGGAGCATACTGAAATTCATGTTACAAATAGTGGTAAGCATGATTTTCATTGAATCAATAGGCGATTTTTGCACGTGCAACGAGCTCCCTTACTGTGCAGACATGGCTGCCAAAGGAAAGTGTCTGTTCAATATCGATAAAGCCTTTTTTAAAAGGCTCGCGCTTTCCTTTGTGCACTAAAAACGTTCCGTTTGTCGAGTTTAAATCGGTTAAGTACATTTTGTTTTTGTCAATCACCAGTTGAGCATGTCGCGAGCTGGTGGTTTTGTCAAAAAGAGGAATGCTGCCTTTACGCCCAATGATGTAAGTTTTCTTTTCCATGTGCTGCCTAAAAAATAATGTGATGCAATGTCAGCTGTTCGTTAATAGTAGTTATAGGACAGTTTTGGCAAAATAGTGTGATGAATGCCATGAAATCGCTAACTAAATTAAATGTGTATGGATTGACGAAAAAAGGGTGTAAACGGACGGAGCGCCCAACTTTATTTGGAAATTAGGGGGCTTTGTCTAAAAAAATGACAATATTGGTGCTCGATAGTAATAATCAGTTACTAATATACTGTATAATCTGCAGCCTTTAAAATTGGTCGACTACATGGCCTTTTTACTTAAGTCTAATATTTAGGGCCTAAATTTATGGCCTATTTTAAGCAATTGCCCCGGAGCTTGAAGCAAACATGAAATTACGTAATGTCGCAATTATTGCACACGTTGACCACGGTAAAACAACATTGGTTGATGAGCTGTTAAAACAGTCTGGAACGGTGGAAACCCGTGGTGAAATGGAAACCTGTGTAATGGATTCTAACGACCAGGAAAAAGAGCGAGGCATTACTATTTTGTCAAAAAATACCGCCATTACCTGGAATGATTACCGTATCAATATCGTGGATACACCAGGTCACGCCGATTTTGGCGGTGAAGTTGAGCGGGTTCTATCTATGGTTGATTCAGTATTACTGCTGGTTGACGCACAAGAAGGGCCGATGCCACAAACCCGTTTTGTTACGCAAAAAGCTTTCAATATGGGCTTTAAGCCTATTGTGGTAATTAATAAGATAGACAAGCCTGCCGCTCGTGTTGATTGGGCACTTGACCAAACCTTTGAGTTATTTGACCAATTGGGTGCATCTGATGAGCAGCTTGATTTTCCCGTTATTTATGCGTCAGGCATTGGTGGTTATGCCAGTTTAGAAGACTCGGTAACCGAAGGCACGATGACACCTTTACTTGAAGCTATTATAGAGCATGTGCCTGCACCAGATGTAGATGTAGAAGCACCGTTTCAAATGCAAGTGAGCTCACTAGATTATAACTCATACGTGGGCGTTATAGGGATTGGTCGTATTAGACAGGGTAAAGTTAAGCGCAATCAAGTCTTGAGCTTAATTGACGGTGAAGGCAAAGTGCGCACTGGCATTCGCATGCAACAAATACTGGGTTTCCACGGTCTTGAGCGTATAGAAGTTGAAGAGGCACAGGCGGGTGATATTATTTGCTTTAACGGCATCGATAAGCTGAATATATCAGACACCCTTTGTGATCCTGAAAATATTGAAGCAATGCCAGCATTATCGGTTGATGAGCCTACGTTAAGCATGACGTTTCAAGTTAACAATGGTCCGTTTGCGGGTCAAGACGGCAAGTATGTGACCTCACGAAATATTTCAGATCGTTTAGATCAAGAATTAATTCATAACGTGGCGTTAAAAGTAGAACCAGGTGAAACCGGTGATAAATTTCGCGTTTCAGGGCGAGGTGAATTACATTTATCCGTATTAATCGAATCAATGCGCCGTGAAGGGTTTGAGCTGTGTGTGGGTCGCCCAGAAGTGGTTATCAAAGAAGTTGACGGTAAATTACTTGAGCCTTACGAGCAGCTCACCGTCGATGTGCCTGAGGATTCCCAAGGTTCAATTATGGAATCCCTAGGTATACGCAAGGGCGAGCTTAAAGACATGGTGCCAGACGGTAAAGGTCGCGTGCGCCTAGATTACATTATTCCTACACGTGGCCTTATTGGGCTCCGTACTGAGTTTTTGACTGCAACTCAGGGTAATGGTCTTATGTACAGTGTATTTGACAGCTATGGCCCTAAGCTAGATGTGGTAATTGGCCAGCGCAGCAAAGGCGTACTTATTTCAAACGGTACTGGTAAAGCCTTATCTTTCTCAATCTACAACCTACAAGAACGCGGAAAAATGTTCTTGGAGCATGGCGATGAGGTTTATGAAGGTATGTTAGTGGGTATTCATGCCCGTGATAACGACTTGGTGGTAAACCCGCTTAAAGGCAAGCAATTAACTAACGTTCGTGCATCCGGTACTGACGAAGCATTAACCTTGACTACCCCAATTAAAATGACATTAGAGCAAGCGCTTGAGTTTATAGATGATGATGAGTTAGTAGAAGTAACGCCTAATTCAATTCGTACGCGTAAGAAATTACTCTCAGAAAATGCGCGTAAGCAAGCCTCTAGAGGCTCTAAAGCTAGCTAAGATTGTTTTTATAGATACCTCTCACCCGTGCCAAGTGGGTTATTAGCAGCCGTTTATAGTGGCTGCTAATAACCCACTTGGCACGGGTGTTTTTATGTGAACTCCATCCCTACTAATTTACAACTTTTTCTATTTCCCTCGCACTTTGTGCAACTTTGGTTTATTCCAACTAAACTCCTATAAAGCGTTAACCTCATGAAGTTTTGTTCAGTGAATGCCTGTCTGGCGTTATATCGTGTTTGAAATGTATGTTTTACGATGTTTAAGTGCATTTTATCGTGAGAAGCCAGCGGTTAGGCATGTTGAGCAGTTATTTAAATAACGAATAGCGAGCTATAAATCCGTGTCTGAAGAGAATAGTGAAAATCAAATATTAGTCGTCGATGACTCACGCGTCATACGTCGTGCTGCAGTTAAGATTTTGCAACATGACTTCGATGTCATTGAAGCCGCAGATGGTGAAGAAGCCTGGTATGAATTACAAAATAACGCACATATATCGGTTGTGTTTAGTGACTTAGGTATGCCGAATATGGATGGGTTTGAATTACTTGATAAAATACGCAATGCAGGTGATTCGGTACTGGCAAAAGTACCTGTTATTATTATTACCGGTGCAGAAGAAAGCGATGGAACAAAAGAGGAAGTGTTACGGCTGGGTGCCACAGACTTCATTACTAAGCCTTTTGATTCTGCCTCATTAAAATCAAGAGCGACTGCGCACATTAATTATCGTAAAGAAGTTAAAAACTTGGAAAAATCTGTTGCGCATGATGCTTTAACCGGTTTACTGACCGAATTGTCATTTCGCCAACAGGGAGAAGGCGCATTGGCTTATGCCAAGCGTCATGGCACGGAAATTAGCCTAGTCAAATTTGATATTGATAATTTTTCAGAATTACATGAGCGCTATGGGAAAAAAATCGCTGAGCAAATTGTGTGCAAAGTCGCCACATTAATCACTGATGGGAAGCGGGAGGAAGATATTGCTGCTCATCAATCGTTGTCTCACTTTTCGTTGCTTTTACCTTGCTCCAGCTCAGACGGTGCAGAATTACTGGTGGGGCGTATTTGCCAGCGAGTTTCGCGCTTAAAGCTGAAATTGGGAACCGATGTATTTAGTTTACATTTTAGTGCGGGTATTACGTCATTAAAGTTGGATGATGTAGAAATAAAATTTGAAACATTATTGCAGCAATCCGAAAAAGCATTAGCCAAAGCGCTTCATGAAGGTGGTGGAAAAGTTTCAGTATATCAAGGAGATGAATTAATACATGATGCTATGCATGATATTAATATTGATGTGAATCTTGATGAAATGATATTGCAAATTGCGGATGATGATGTGAGCAATGAGCTACTGGCACATGCCATGCTTAAAATACTCCCATTATTAACGTATGCGGATAATCAATTAAAATTGGATTTGAAAAATACCATTCATGATTTAAAGAGACGCTTGCACATGTGATAGAATAAAACATGATTGAGTTCTCGGTTATGCCTGAGAGTGCTGATTGGTGTAAAAAATGATAAATAATTAAGTCATAGTATCTGGCTTTAGGTACAATGAGACCCCAAAAAATAATCAGGGTTATGTTTATCTATGCTATCTATCTCCCAACGTATCGCCGAAGAATTATCGGTTAATGTCAATCAAGTTGTTGCTGCTGTTGAATTGTTAGATGAGGGCGCTACAGTGCCGTTTATTGCCCGGTATCGTAAAGAAGTTACTGGCGGGCTAGATGACATTCAATTACGTTCATTAGAAGAACGTTTGCGTTACTTACGTGAGCTGGATGAACGACGTGAAACCATTTTAAAAAATATTGAAGAGCAAAAAAAGCTGTCACCCGAATTAAAAACCTCTATCATGTTGGCAGAGACCAAAAACCGATTAGAAGATTTATATCTCCCGTATAAACAAAAACGACGTACCAAAGCACAAATAGCGAAAGAAGCCGGTCTCGAGCCCCTTGCGCATTTATTGTTTGATCAGCCTGATTTAAACCCTGATACCGAAGCTGAAAAATATATTGATAATGACAAAGCGGTTGCTGATAGTAAGGCAGCACTTGATGGCGCGCGTCAAATATTAATGGAGCAGTTTTCTGAAGAAGCTGATTTATTACAAAAATTGCGAGACTATTTATGGGCGCAGGGAATTATTGAATCGCGTGTTATGGCGGGCAAAGAGACTGAAGGCGAAAAATTTGCCGATTATTTTGAATATGAAGAAGCGGTAAATAAAATTCCCTCACATCGCGCGCTGGCATTATTTCGGGGCCGCAATGAATCAATCTTGCAAATTAATTTAAAAGTGCCTGATGAAGACACCTTAGAAACACATCCTTGCGAAGCCAGCATTGCACAGCATTTTAACATTGAAAACAAACAAAGAGCGGCAGATAAATGGTTGCTTGATACCGTGAGATGGGCCTGGAAAATAAAAATTTTTAGCCACCTTGATGTTGAATTAAAAATGAAACTTAAAGAGGCCGCAGAAGAAGAAGCTATCAATGTATTTGCCTCAAATTTAAATGATTTGTTATTAGCGGCGCCTGCTGGCCCTAAAGCGACACTAGGTTTAGACCCGGGTTTACGTACCGGCGTTAAAGTAGCGGTGGTTAATGAAACGGGAAAAATGGTTGACTATGCCACTATTTATCCTCATGTGCCAAAAAGGCAGTGGGACCAATCCATCGCGACGCTAGCCACATTGTGCAAAAAACATAATGTAACATTAATTAGCATTGGTAATGGCACCGCTTCTCGTGAAACCGATAAATTAGCGAAAGAATTAATTCATAAGTACCCAGAGTTAAAAATGACAGCGTTGGTGGTATCTGAAGCCGGGGCATCGGTTTATTCTGCATCTGAATTGGCATCAAAAGAATTTCCTGATTTAGATGTTTCAATTCGCGGTGCAGTTTCTATTGCACGACGCTTGCAAGACCCATTAGCAGAACTTGTTAAAATAGAACCCAAGGCAATTGGTGTTGGCCAATATCAACATGATGTAAGCCAAGTGAAATTAGCACGTCAACTTGATACGGTAATAGAAGATTGTGTGAATGCAGTGGGTGTAGATATTAATATGGCATCAGTGCCATTGCTCACGCAAGTGTCAGGGTTAACACAAACCATGGCTGAAAATATTGTTCAATTTCGTGATGACAATGGTGCATTTAAAAATAGAAAACAATTATTAAAAGTCGCACGCTTGGGTCCTAAAGCATTTGAACAATCGGCGGGTTTTTTGCGTATTGTAAATGGTGAAAATCCCTTAGATGGTTCGGCGGTGCATCCAGAAGCGTATCCATTAGTTGAAAAAATAGTAGAAAAATCCGGCAAAAAAATTAGCACAATGATTGGTGATGTTAAGTTTTTAAAACAAGTCTCTGCTAATGATTATGTCGACGAAAAATTCGGTTTACCCACGGTTCAAGATGTATTGCGTGAAATGGAAAAGCCCGGGCGTGACCCTCGGCCTGAATTTAAAACTGCAGAATTTAAAGACGGTGTCGAACAATTAAAAGATTTAACGGTCGATATGATTTTGGAGGGCGTGGTCACTAACGTGACAAATTTTGGTGCATTTATTGATATTGGTGTACACCAGGATGGACTAGTGCATATTTCAGCTTTATCCAATACTTATATAAAAGATCCCCGTGAAGTGGTTAAAACTGGTGATGTGGTAAAAGTAAAAGTGATGGAAATTGATGTGCAACGTAAGCGTATTGCATTAAGTATGCGTTTAGATGATGAAAGTCGAGACCAAATAAAAGACATACCAAAAGAAAAGAAGCGCCCACAAAAACAACAGAAGTCATCGAAAGTAAGCATCGGAAATTCTGCGATGGCAGATGCTTTGGCGCAGGCGTTTAAATCTTAAGATTATAAATCAGTGACTTATATTTTATTCAAACCCATTGGGTTCTTGCCTGCACAGAAATGACGATGTTTGTTAGGCGTTTTTTCAGTTTCAATTTTTTGATGCTGTTATTTTTATTCTGAACAGTAGTGTGTTTTCGCAATTATAACGGGAGCACTTTTCTTTTATGCATAGGTAGTAACAATGCTTACTTTTAGTAATTTAGCAATACGCCGCGGCGTTAATGTTTTGTTTGAAAAGGTTGATTTTAAAATTAACCGAGGCAATCGTGTGGGAGTTACTGGAGCTAACGGCTGTGGTAAATCCAGTTTATTCGCGTTGGTTTTAAATCAAATACAAAGTGATGTGGGTGATGTCACTATCCCTATAAAAACAATTATAGCTCACGTGGCACAAGAAACACCCAGTACACAAAAATCGGCGATAGATTATGCATTAGATGGTGATGTTGAATTAAGGCAAGTGCAACAACAATTGCAAGTGGCGGAAGAAAAAAATGATGGTGCAGCGCAAGCGCAATATCATAGTCGCTTAGACGAAATTGATGCATATACGGCAGAGTCCCGAGCCAGTAAATTATTGTTAGGGTTGGGTTTTACCCTTGAGCAATTATCGCTACCGGTGGATAGTTTTTCCGGTGGCTGGCGTATGCGACTTAATTTGGCGCAAGCCTTAATGTGTCGTTCAGATTTATTGTTATTAGATGAGCCTACCAACCACCTTGATTTAGATGCAGTTATTTGGTTGGAACAGTGGTTGTTGAGTTACCCAGGCACCATGTTGTTAATTTCTCATGACCGGGATTTTCTTGATAAAGTGACAAGTCATATTATGCATATCGAGCAACAAACAGCGCAATTGTATAGCGGCAATTACAGTGCATTTGAAGTGCTACGTGCCGAGCGCTTGGCATTGCAGCAGTCACAATATGAAAAACAACAACGCGAAGTCGCACACATAGAAAGCTTTATTCGTCGATTTAAAGCGAAGGCCAGTAAAGCAAAACAAGCGCAAGGCAGAGTTAAAGCGCTTGAACGCATGGAAATGATTTCAGCCGCACATATTGATTCACCTTTTACATTTTCATTTTTTACGCCCGAAAAATTACCTAGGCCCTTGGTTCGATTAGATGACATCAGTGTGGGGTATGGTGATGTACAAATTTTAAAGGGCGCCAGTATCAGTTTATTACCCGGTGATAGAATTGCATTGTTGGGACATAATGGCGCGGGAAAATCAACGCTCATAAAATGCTTAGCCGGTGAGCTTAAACCACAACAGGGTGATTTTGAACAATCATCTGAATTAAAAATCGGATATTTTGCACAGCATCAATTAGAACAATTAGATTTAGATGCAAGTGCTTTGGTGCATTTGCAACGACTTGACCCGCAGTTGAGTGAGCAAAAAATTCGCAGCTATCTGGGCGGTTTTAATTTTCATGGTGATAGAGTGCTTGAGGCCGTGGCACCTTTTTCCGGAGGCGAAAAAGCGCGTTTGGTTTTGGCTTTATTGATTTATCAAAATCCAAATTTATTATTGCTGGATGAGCCGACGAACCATTTAGATTTAGAAATGCGCCATGCTTTGTCAATGGCGCTGCAAGAGTATACAGGGGCTGTCGTACTGGTGTCCCACGATCGTCATTTGTTGCGTGCGGTAAGTGATGAATTTTTATTAGTTGATGAAGGTAAGGTTACACCGTTTAATGATGATTTAGAAGCTTATCGAAATTGGTTGATGCGGCCAAAAAATATAGAAGAAAATAAAAATGAATCAATCGATGACGCTAAAAATATCAATAAAAAAGTTCAGCGACAACAACTTGCTGAACAGCGTAAGCGTTTGACCCCACTTAGAAAAAAAATAAAGTCACTAGAAAAAAAAATGGCAATATTGGAGAAAGAAATTTCAAGCATTGAATATGAGTTGGCGCAGCCTGAAATATATCAGGAAGAAAATCGGGAGCGCATGTCAGAATTATCACAAAACATGAGCAGTTTGCGTGCCGACTTAGATAGATTTGAAGAAGAATGGTTAGAAAAAAACGAGGCGCTGGAAAATTTTTAATGCGCTCAACGGATTGTTTTAGGCTTAATGAACGTCGATAGCTTTAGTGCTAAAAATCCTCCGTTAGTCAGAATACTGTAATATATTAATATTTAAATAGTATAATAATAATTATCTGCCATTGCTCAGGCTTTATGAGGGAGATTTAAATGCAAAAATACAGTATTACTCATCAATTTGATAATGTTGGTGCAAATGCGCTGGCAAACTTCTTTAACAGTTTCAATCTAACGCAAAATAAAATAGAACATTCATTGTTATTACTGGAAGTTTCGCCCAGTGATCAAACATTAATTGCTGAATTACAACAGCATGTATTAATGGTGCAGCAGTCATTGCAAAGTGTTGGTTTTGATAAAATTATTCCTCTTACCATCAGTTTAAATGGTTTAATACAGCGCTTTAGATTAAAGCACTTAAGGTTTGAAAGCAGTTTAAGTGATATGATTTTGTTAGCGATTAACGATATTAAGTTGGTTATGGAAGCCATTGTTGATGGTGAAGAAAGATGCGTATTATTAACCCGATTGTCAAAAATTTGCGAATGTATTGATACCATAGCCATTGCAGATGAGCGCAATCGTATGGCGGCGATAAAAGATGCGTTATTATTATTAGATCCGAGTATTGAAGTGTTTGATATTAATATGGCTCACAGTGATTTAATAAAAAATTTATTTTTAAATCAAGTGCCTGAATACGATGAATTAGCGGCTTACGGCGTTGAGGAATGTGACGATTTTATTTTCTTTCGCTCATTATCTGAGCCAGTAGAAAATAGAGAAAAATATTGGTGTGGACGTGTTGATAGAATGTTGCGTTTAGCCCTTAAAATGAATGACCATGCTGGTCGGCCGGTAAATCCCAATCAATTAGCTGCAGCAACTTACATGCATGATACAGGAATGGCATTGATTCCATTAAGTATTATTAATAACAAAGGAAAACTCAATACAGCGCAACTCGATCTTATTCATCGCCACCCAGTGATTGGTTATGAATTAATGCGCTACATGACAAATTGGCGGGAAGCTTCTTTTATCGTGTTACAACACCATGAGCAAGTTAATGGTACAGGCTATCCTTATGGTTTAGGTGATAAAGACATTTGTGATGGTGCAAAAATACTCTCAATTGTTGATTTAGTTGATGCAAGAACCCATGAGCGTGTGTATGCAACACTTTTAAAAAGGCCTTTGTTACGTGCAGCTATTGAGCTGGGAAAATACTCGGGCATTCAATTTAGTGAACAATGGGTGAATGTATTTAAAGAGGTCTTTCAAGAAGTCAGAAAGATGGATAAATATTTGATGCAGTAGTGTAAATATTAAGAAAAAGATAACACAAATGATAAATCAAATTAATCACAAGCATTTCATAATGTTAAAATGATGCATGTTTTTTGCGTAAAATGAATTAATTTAGGTTAAACTGCAAAATTCATTAATAGATAATGCGCTTTATATTATGTTGAATCCGAATAAAAAAACCAATGATGAATGGAAGCAACAGCTGACTGAAAATGTTTATCATGTTACGCGTGAGCAGGGTACGGAAGTGCCGTTTAGTGGTGCCTATTATAAAAATAAAGATGAAGGGGGGTATGCTTGTATTTGTTGCCACACTCCTTTATTCAGTTCCCAAGAAAAATATGATTCAGGCAGTGGTTGGCCGAGTTTTTGGCAGCCCGTAACTGAGCACTGTATTACTGAAATTCAAGATGTATCATTAGGGGTTGTAAGAACAGAAGTGCGTTGTGCAGAGTGTGGTGCACATTTAGGGCACGTTTTTAATGACGGACCAAAACCAACAGGGTTGCGGTATTGTATAAATTCAGTTTGTCTCGAATTTGAAAAAAAGTAAAATTGTATGAGTTATTTCATTTTCTTCCTTTAGGGTGTAATTATTCTCGTTCCAACGCTCTTGCGTTGGAATGCATACGAATCTGGCAGGTTACCTTATAAGGTTAAAACGAAGT
>UOFF01000057.1_pt1 | contig 15578 bp, 11 predicted proteins | sample 1990091 | NCBI WGS metagenome assembly UOFF01 (sample SAMEA4728526, study PRJEB27164) | hydrothermal vent metagenome | biome: marine basaltic hydrothermal vent biome; feature: marine hydrothermal vent; material: mineral | place: Pacific Ocean | collected 2011-06-14/2011-07-23 | depth 1741 m | reverse complement strand
CTCACTACTGTATGAAGTAATTCAGCAGAATCAACAGGTTTTTTAAATAACGCCTGTATTTGTAAGTCATTCACTTTTTCTTTAGATAAAAGGTCTTCATATCCGGTACAGATAATGAATGGAAGTTCAGGATTTATTTTAAGCATTTTGCTGGCCAATATGTCACCTGTTATAGCGGGCATGGTTAGGTCGCTTATTATCAGATCAAATTTTTCAGGATTCATTTCAAATTCATTATATGCTTGGACAGGGTCAGAAAAAACATGGCTTAAAAATCCTGCGCTATTAAATAGCTCGCCCATATATGAGGCTACTGTGCTTTCATCATCTACAATCATGATATGCTTGTGATGAATTTTTGAAAAATCAATTGAATTTTTATCGTGTTGTTCATTTTCTGATTCGTAATTAATAATTTTAAATAATAATTCTATGCATGCTCCTTCATTTTTATCGTTAATATGTAATTTTTTATTACTTATGACTAGGTGGCCTTGTTTTTCGTGTGAAATATTGCTTACAAATTCTAAGCCTGAATTAAATTCTTTTTTGTCAGAAGAAAAAATATTGTTTAATAATGCTTTGTCAATGCCTGGGCCATTATCATGAATGGTTAAAACAACATATTTATCATTGATAGGTTCTCCACAACTAGTGCAATTTTGGTTGTGTATTTTGTTTATATTCATACTTATTTTAATGATTCCTTGGCCATTTAAGGCAGTATTTGAATTTGATAATAGGTGCATAATCATTTGATTAAATTTTGGTGCATTAATTTTAACTGCGGGCATGCTATTGGTGATGTCACTTTGAATATTAATTGATGAAGGCAAGGTTGAGTGTAATATTTGTAAAGTACTTTTTAATAATGAAGGTAATAATATGGTGTTATTTGGTGTGTCTTCTTGAAGGTTAAGGTGTTGCATTTGATCAATAATATTACGGCCCTTTATTCCAGAATCTTTTATTTTATTTAAGTATTTAATAAGTTTTTTATTTGAATCTTCAGTTTTTTCAAGGGCTAATTCTGAAAAACCTAAAATACTGGCTAATATATTGTTAAAGTCGTGGGCAATGCTGCCAGCAAGCAGACCAATAGCTTCAGTTTTTTGTGCTTGATACAGTAATTTTTGGAGGTTTTTTTCTTCTAGTTCATGTTTTAGTATTTCAGTTATATCTTCGCCAGCATATAAAATATATTCTACATTTTCATTTTCATCTAAAAGAGACGAACTACGCCATCTAATATATCTCATGGTTTTTTGTTTAGTAATTATAGGTGTTACATTTCCATAGGTATGAGTGTTTGTTTCCATTTCATTGGTTACATTTATTTTATTAATTTTATTATTAAAATTTATAATGGAAGTTTTTTTATGAGTTTCTGGAATTAAGATTTCGATAAAATTTGTACCTTTTATCTCCTCTTGTGTGTATCCCGATATTTTTGCTGCATGATGATTAACTAATATTATGTTTTTGTTGGTATCAACAACAAAAAATACAACTTCTGCAACATCTAAATAACTTCTTAAAAGTTCACGTTCATGTCTAATATTTTTTTCCATGAGTTGTCGGTTATTCGATTCAGCGATAATATTACAAATGGATTGCAAAAAATAGGTTTCATCAATATTTAATGTCTTGGATTGGTTTGATAATAAAATAAATATTCCAAAAGGTGATTTTTTATCGCCAATTAGAAAAAAAATTCCAGAAGTTGAGTTTTCTTTTAGTACTTCATTAGGAATAATGAAGCGTTTTTCATTCGCTAAATCATCACAATGAATGGGTTGGCTGCTATGTATAGTATGATTAAGTACATTATCAGATTTAATTGATATGATAGTTTTTTCTGAAATTATATAATTAGTGTTGTAGCCTGCACGTACTATGGCCGATTTATCATGATCTTTAATTTCTAAAATAATACCAATATTTTTATTTAAAGAACCACAAGCTACTGATAATGTTTGCTCAATCAAATCTTGAATAGGAATATTATTAAGTGATATTTGCCCTAGAATAGCGATTAAACATTGACGATGCGCTCGTTGTTTTACATTATCTATGAGTTGTTTTTGGTGGCTAATGTCAATAAAACTTGCAAGATAGCGAACTTGTTTAGAATGGGAAGTAATGGGTTTTATTACGGTATCTAGCCAAACTAACTGAGATTTTTTATGCGTAAATTGCAATTCGCCTTTCCAAGTATCACCCTTTTCCAATGTTTCAATGAGAAAATTGTATATGCTATTGGATTGGTCATGATGGGTTATTTGTAATAAACTTGACCCATCTAATTCATTTTCATTATACCCTATAAGGGTATTGAAGTTTTTATTAGAAAAAACAATTGAAAAAAAATCATCCAAAATACAAATAGTAGAACACTCATATAAGTGTTCTAAAAGATCATAATCTTTAATTTTTTTTAACATTTTTGTGTCTATTTTTAATTTTAGTGGGTAGCTGAAGCTAATAAATCGCTAATACTGGTCTTAAGTTCTGACATTGTGAAAGGTTTTTTTAATGTGTTTTCTGCACCAATTAATTTAGCAATGGGTAAATAATCAAATCGACCGGTTATGCCGCCACCACCTGAAATAGCAAGTATTTTAATATCAGGTTCATTTTTTTTAAATTCCATAATCATATCAATGCCATTTTTATCAGGCATTACTAAATCTGATACGATCAAATCGATTGTATTATCGGTTGCAATTTTAAAAGCATCTGATGCCGATTCAGCTGTTAAAACATTATATTCATCATTTAGTGCTTCTTTAATTAGCTCTAAAATTGAAGGTTCGTCATCTACAACTAGTATATTGTTCATGATATCTCCTTATAAATTAATAAACGTATCGTAAGATTTAAAATAAATCAACTTCTCCACCAATTTCCATGGAGCTTTGATTTATCGGGTTGTGATTAATGGATTCAGATTTTTCATGTGATGAAGAAATTGCATCTCTTAATTCAGTTACTATTTTTTCAGTGATGAGATAATAATCTACATCATGATTATTAAGCTCACATGATGCATAAGTGGTTGCATTTTCTAATAGCGTTAAATGATGAAGCCTTTTTTCTATGTGATCAATCAGTTGTGTAATCATATCTTCAAATTGCAGTGACTGAATAGCATTGCCTACATGTTTATTAAGCAGGTTGGAGATATCAGAAATGGCACGCAATTGATCGTTTGTTTCACTGTTTTTTATTTCAATTTCAGACATTAAATCATCGAGATGATTTTTGTTTGACATGGTCATGTTCATATCAGTTGATGCCATTGCCCCTACCTGAGAATTGGCTTTTTCTATCGTTGTAACCGTGCTGCTAAATTGTGTGCGTATTTGATTGCTGAAACTTTGGCTACGCTGTGATAAAGATCGAACTTCATCTGCGACTACTGCAAACCCCCTGCCTTGCTCACCGGCTCTTGCTGCTTCAATAGCGGCATTTAATGCTAATAAATTTGTTTGTGCACTTATGGAGTCCATTTCATTTAGTAATTTTAACACTTTGGAAAAGTCGTCCTTAATTGCGTTTAACGAAGTGACTAATTCCATGCTCTGGCTGCTCATTTGAGTAATGTTTTCTACCATTATTTTTAACGAATGTGCAGTTTCTTCCGCTATGTTTTGAACGGTATTGCAATCATCAGAATCACCTGATGTTTTGTTAACTAATGCATATACCATTTCTTTTTGTTGTGTGGATTCATTTTCAAGGCCTTGAAAGCTTGCTACTAAACCGGCGATAGCGCCTTTAACTAAACCTCTAATTTGATTATTTTCATCAACGAGTTTATTTATTTCATTTTCACTTGTTTCGTGCAATTGTGTTAATAATTCATTTATTTCTTGTTTGTTATTAAATGTTTTTTCTGAATTTAAAGTGGAGTTTTTTGATTTTGTTATTGATGATTTTTTTAATGCAAATCCACTTACTATAATGCCCGCTATTAGTACGGCGTATATAAATGATGAGGTAGGATAGATACTAAACAACAGTATACAAATTACAATAATAAAAATATTGATTAAATGGTACTGTGTGTTATTCATAATTAATATTATTCCTTATAACAATTAAAATATTTTCTATGTTGCTTTATCTCTTTACTGCAATTTCAATACGCTTATAAATTTTTTATAATTAATATTATACAGTTATATCACTTTTATAATGCATGGCTTTCTGAAAAATATGTTTCATTATTTAATCGATGCGACATGCTTCACCTATGGCGTTGCGGATAAATTTTAAACCATAATACCTTGTATATATTGTGGTATTACACCTGATTTTAGTTTAGTTACTACTTTTATATTTATAAGTGTATATACCTATAGCTCATTCAATTTAACCTAATTTCAAATTCAGTTTTTAATTATATATGTTATAAATAATGGATTATCTATAGGACTAATGCTTTTTTTATGGTTGAGGTGTGATTTTTACTTGATTTTTTATAAACACCATGTGATTAAAACGCCTTGAAAATATATTCTTCTAAAAAAATCAATGTAATGTAATGTAATAGACTTAAATTACCTACTCATATTTTATGGTTTAAATCAACTGATCGAATCTCATTTTTATGGTGCAAACTAAAATACTGGTCTATAACCATATATCAGGTGTTATGGGTTTAGTGTTTTTCATATAGTTTTAATCCAGGTTGTATTTTTAAAGGGTGATACACAAATGGCAACAATACTAGCAGTCGACGATTCAGCTTCTATGAGACAAATGGTGACATTTACGCTAAAAGGTGCGGGATATCAAGTGACAGAAGCAGCTGATGGACAGGAAGCGCTTACCAAAGCGAAATCTCAGCAGTTTGATTTAATCATTACGGATGTAAATATGCCGGTTATGGATGGCATTACCTTTATTAAAAATTTACGCGGTGAATCGAGTTATAAATTTACCCCTATGTTGATGTTAACGACTGAATCTGCTGCAGATAAGAAGTCACAGGGTAAAGCGGCTGGTGCTACAGGATGGATCGTTAAACCCTTTAACCCAGACCAGCTTCTTACTACGGTTAAAAAAGTTCTTGGCTAAGTGATTTAATTAGGAGTATGAAATGTCGATAGATATGCAACAGTTTCACGAAACCTTTTTTGAAGAAAGCTTTGAAGGTTTAGATATTATGGAAACCGGCTTATTAGAGCTCGAGCAGGGTGAAATTGATTTAGAAAATATCAATACAATATTTCGTTCTGCTCACTCAATAAAAGGTGGGAGCGGCACTTTTGGATTTACGGCAGTCGCTGAATTTACCCATGATATGGAAACCCTGTTAGATGAAATGCGTAATGGTCAGCGTGATGTATCTGAGCCCATAGTTAATGTGTTGTTAGGCAGTGTTGATGTTTTACGGAGCATGCTAAATGCCATAAGAGATGGATCTGATATAGACCTAGATAATGTAGCAGAAATGACGGCAGCTATAAAAGAAATTTTAGGTACTAGTGGGGCTGCACCTGTTACCGAATCGAAAAATACATCTGTTGCTTCATCAAAAGGTTGGCAAGTTAGTTTCCATCCATATATTGATATCATGAAAACAGGTAATGATACCGTTCGTCTACTCAGAGAATTAAATTCACTTGCCGATAGTGTTGACGTAGTCATAAGTAACAATGAATTACCCTCATTAGCAGAATTAGACCCTGAAGATTGTCATCAGTCATGGGAAATTACTCTGCATGGTTCCGATATTAGTAAAAACGATATTATAGAAGTGTTTGCATGGGTAGATGATGAATGTGATTTGAAAGTTGAATCATTAACTCAAGAAGATTATGCAGGTGATGAGCGACGCACTAAAACACCTGAAAGACGTCAAATAGAGCGGCGTGATAAAAAACCGTCAGAATCATCTTCAATACGTGTCAATATTAGTAAGGTTGATGAACTGATTAACATGGTTGGCGAATTAGTAATTACACAATCGATGTTGAGTCGATTTGGTGAAAGCGAAGAATTTAATGCCAGTACTATTGAAAAATTAAAAGATGGATTATCTCAATTAGAAGGGCATACACGTGAATTACAAGAAAGCGTAATGCGTATCCGTATGATGCCAATTAGTACGGCCTTCCAACGTTTTCCTCGTTTGGTGCATGATTTAAGTGCAACATTTGAAAAGAAAATTGAATTGATTATGACCGGTGAAGGCACAGAATTAGATAAAACAGTATTAGAAAAAATTGGTGATCCATTGGTGCATCTGGTGCGAAATTCACTTGATCATGGCATTGAATCTCCCGAACAGCGTTTAACGATTGGCAAACCTGAAACCGGTGTTATTGAGCTTAAAGCCTATCATCAGGGTGGCAATATTGTGATTCAAATTAAAGATGATGGCGCGGGTTTAAATCGCGATAAAATTCTTTCAAAAGCACGCGAAAAAGGCTTAGTATCTCAGGATGAGCGACTAACAGATGATCAAATTTATGACCTGATTTTTCGTCCCGGTTTCTCTACTGCTGATATTGTCAGTGATGTTTCAGGCCGTGGTGTGGGCATGGATGTGGTTCGACGAAACATACGCGAACTCGGTGGTGCGGTTGAAGTTAAATCAAAGCGAGGAGAAGGTTCGGTATTTACCATTCGGTTACCATTAACCCTTGCCATTCTTGATGGTCAATTAGTCGGCATCGGCAATGAAACCTTTATTTTACCGGTTATCTCTATTGTTGAATCATTACAAGTTAAAACAAATTGTATCAATGCGGTTGCAGGCAACGCCGAAGTTTATCGATTGCGAGATGAATACATTCCTATAGTCAGGTTGTATCAGGTATTTGATATTGAGCCGATCTCAACTGAATTAGCCAGTGGTTTATTGGTGGTGGTTGAAGCTGAAGGTAAAAAAATTGCCATATATGTTGATGATTTGTTGGGACAACAACAAGTTGTCATAAAAAGTTTAGAAACCAATTTCAAAAAAATAGAAGGCTTATCGGGTGCAACCATATTGGGTGATGGTACGGTTGCATTGATTATTGATATTGCAGGATTAATCGATTTATACCAAAAAGATATGGCTAGCAACGTTATTCCCATAAAAGGTGCCGCAGCATAGCTGTGTTAGGAGACAAATATGTCAGATACTGCAGAAAAAATACATCAAGAGTCAGAAAAAGAGTTTAAAGAGTTACTTACCTTTTTTATGTCTGGCGAAGAATATGGAGTGGATATTCTTCGTGTGCAAGAAATAAAAGGTTGGGATGTGGTGACTAATATTCCTAATACACCAGAATATATTAGAGGTGTTATTAATATTCGTGGCAGCATAGTGCCCATTATAGATATGCGTTTACGTTTTAAGTTAGAGAAAAAGGAATATGATGAAACAACGGTTGTTATTGTGCTAAATGTTGTTAATGAGGGTAAACAAGATAGGACTATGGGGGTGGTGGTAGATGGTGTATCAGATGTGTATAACGTACCACTAGAAAATGTAAAAGCATCGCCTGATTTTGGTACAGCAGTGGATACAGAGTTTGTTACTGGACTGGCTACCATAGATGAAAAAATGATTATCGTATTGAACATTGACCATATGTTAAATGCGGCAGAATTAGCCGTTGTAGATAAGCTTTCAGAATCATAAAAATTCTGTAAAAAATATGTTATGGATTAAAATATATTAATAGCGAGTAATATTTAAACGTAAATAGGGCTGTGGATTATGGCAACAACAATTACTGTGTTGGGAAAATCTGTTGATGAGACGGCATTATTAAAAGGTTATGAGTTAATCAGTAAAACCCTGAATGCGGTTGTTGTTGATTTTTATGATGAATTATTTTCACAATATCCAGATATTAAACTATTATTTAAAAATATAAATGAATCTACCCAAGCGGATAAACTTGCCTCAGCACTTAAATTATTAATTGAAAATTTACATGACGAAATATTATTAAATAGTGTTTTAAGCGACATGGGTGAACGCCACCAACAATATGGCGCTTTGCCAGAACATTATACAATTGTTGCCGAATTATTACTGCTCAGCTTTAAGAAAAATATCGGGCGTTCGTGGACTAAGGCGATTAATACTGCGTGGTTGAATTTATTAGTTGGTGCGGCACAAATTATGTGTGCAGCCTATAAAGAAGGAAACTCAATAGTGGAAGAAAGCGCTGTAACACCAGTATTAATACTTAATAGTATTCAAGATATCAGTAAGTCTCAATCACTTAAAGATGAAATGTTAACGTTATTTGATTCAGCCAGTGAAATTTATATTAATGCCTCAGCGGTTGAGCGTATTGATGGCTCTGCTATGCAGTTGATGTGTGCACTTTTTATTTATGCACAAAAAAATGATTATATCATTAATTGGGTAGCTCCGTCAGAAGCGTTAATGTCATCAGTAAAAACATTAGGTATGCAAAATATTCTGCAATTGGGTTAGTTTTTTAAGACAAAACTATTAAACAGCGTTTAATACAAGGTAGCACTATGAGCTCAGATAATTACGTATCACCTCTAGGTTTAGATGTAAAAACATTGGAAGACAGTTTCGCTTTACTGGCACCGCAAGCGGAAGAATTAGTGCGACGTTTCTATGATGAGTTGTTTGTGCGCGCACCCGGAGTAAGGCCGCTGTTTGATAATACCACGCCAAAACAGCAGCAAACCAAATTGCTAGCGGCTTTAAAACTGGTAATAGATAATGTGCGTAAACCAGAAACTTTAGCTTCAGTATTAACAAAAATGGGTGAACGACATGAAGGCTACGGTGCACTGGCCGAACATTACCCTGTTGTTGCAAGTGCACTAATTGACACCATGAAAGAAATGGCTGGCGATGCTTGGACAGAAACCATCGAGTCTGCCTGGTCACAGGCATTGGGCGTTATCGCTAAAGTCATGTTAGATGCTTATAAAAACACCTCTGAAATCAGCACAACTCATGCTAATAACGCCCCTCAAGGAGCTACTGAAATGAATGATACAGATGCTAACGAACTTGCCAACTTACGCTCAGCCGTTGGCGGTGCAATGCAAGCCATGATGATGATTGACCGTGATTTTAATATCACATATGCCAATCAAGCGACATTGGATCTATTGAGAAAACATGAATACACATTAAAATCGGCTTATCCCGGTTTTAATGTAGAAAAAGTCATGGGTATGTGTATCGACATTTTTCATAAAGACCCAGCGCATCAGCGTAAGCTTTTAGATGATCCTAATAATTTACCGTATAGTACGGTCATTCAAATTAAAGATTTATCATTTAAGCTCAATGTTACGGCAATGATAAATGAAAAAGGTGCTTATACAGGTAATAGCCTAGAATGGGCTGATGTAACTGAGTTTCGAAAACGTGAAAATTACGTGGCGCGATTACAGGGTTCAGTTGATAGCTCTATGCAAGCCATGATTATGATTGATCGTGATTTTGTTATCACCTATGCCAATAAAGCGACCTTAAATTTACTCAATAAATATCAGGCTGAATTGGTCGCTGCATTTCCTGGTTTTAGTCCTGATAAAATAATGGGATCCTGTATTGACATGTTCCATAAAAATCCTGCACATCAACGTCAACTATTGTCTGACCCCAATAATTGTCCTTATCAAACGGATATTGAAATAGGTGAATTAAAATTCGCTCTGAATGTGACAGCCATTAAGGATGCAGAGGGTATGCATGTAGGTAATACACTTGAATGGAATGATGTAACCGAAGCGCGTAAAAAAGAATTGGAAGTGGCTCGGCTTCAATCAGCCGTAGACGGTGCACAAGCCAACTTAATGATTTGCGATACAAATTTAGTTATTACATATGCTAACCCCTCCGTTGTGAATATGATGGCTGCAAGAGCAGAAGACTTGAGAAAAATATTCCCAGGATTTGATGCGCGAAATTTAGTGGGACAATGTATTGATCAATTTCATAAAAATCCGGCGCATCAACGTCAGTTATTAGGCGCAGCATCTAATTTACCTGCAAAAGCAGAAATTGAGGTTGCTGGATTAATGTTTAGCGTGAATGCCACAGCCATAACAGACCATCAGGGTAATTTGATGGGTAATATGGTGGAATGGTCCGATATTACAGAGCAAAAAGATGCAGAAAGGCAAATACAATCCCTCATAGAGAATGCAGTACAAGGTGAGCTAGATACACGAATTGATGCTGCTAAATATCAAGGGTTTTTGAAAAATCTAGGCGTCGGCATTAACGACCTTATGGACGCAGTGGTTCAGCCAATGCAAGAAGCACAACGAGTCATTAAAGCTTTATCGATAGGGGATTTAACCGAGCAGATGGAAGGTGAATATTCTGGCGAGTTTGCTGAATTACGCAATTCTATTAATGAAACCAATGAAGTGCTAGCAAAAACAGTAGATCAAATTGTTTCTGGTGCTGAAAATATTCTTACCTCGTCAGATGAAATTTCACGGGGAAATTCTGATTTAAGCCAACGCACTGAAGAGCAGGCTTCTAGCTTAGAGGAAACGGCATCCAGCATGGAGGAAATGACCTCCACAGTTAAACAAAATGCAGACAACGCAAAAGAAGCTAATCAACTGGCCATTGCAGCAAGAGAGCAAGCAGAAAAAGGGGGTGAGGTTGTGCAAAAAGCAGTGTCAGCTATGGGTGAAATTAATACCAGTAGCAAAAAAATTGCAGACATTATTGGTGTTATCGATGAAATTGCATTTCAAACAAATTTACTCGCATTGAATGCAGCAGTAGAAGCCGCACGCGCCGGTGAACAAGGCAAAGGTTTTGCGGTGGTAGCCGCCGAAGTGCGAAACTTAGCACAACGTTCAGCGGGTGCTGCAAAAGAAATTAAAGGTTTAATTAATGAGAGCGTGGAACGGGTTGATGAAGGTTCAAGGCTGGTAGATGATTCAGGTAAAACATTGGAAGAAATTGTGAATGGAGTTAAAAAGGTGAGTGACATCATCGCCGAAATTTCAGCGGCAGCACAAGAACAAACTGCCGGAATAGAAGAAGTTAACCGAGCAATTTCTCAAATGGATGAAATGACTCAGCAAAATGCTGCTCTGGTAGAGGAAGCCACCGCCGCCAGTGAATCAATGAATGAAGAAGCGCAAGACATGAATGACTTAATGGACTTCTTTGATTTAGGTGATAATGAACCAGAACCTGTTGTAGTACAGAAAAAACGTAGACGTAAAGTTACAGCTCACGCCGCACAAGAAGAAGCACCTGCAGCAAAAAGAAGAAAAGCGCCAACTAAGCGTTCAGCCGCGCCATCAGATGATGAGGAGTGGGAAGAGTTCTAGAAACTTAAAAGAAAAATCAGTGCATTAACTCCCCTTGAATTATGGATATTTGCATGCCGTCCCTTGTTATGATGCCATCAATAATTTTACCGAGTCGGTTTAAAACTCTGTCAATTCTTGTTGGTATAGGCTAAGGGGTATAGCGCAATAAAAATGCGGTCTTTCCCTGATGGAAATGTACCTGAACATAAATTTATAGAAGGTATTGTGGTGAATAGTATATTAGCGTCTAAAGAGATAAATTTTGAAGAAAAAGAATTTCCTTTTACGGATAAAGATTTTAATTTCATTCAAAATTTAGTGGGAGAACGTACGGGCATTGTCTTAAGTGATATTAAGCGCACTATGGTTTATAGCCGTGTTGTTCGGCGTATTCGAAAACTGGGCGTTTCAGGATTTACAGAATATTGTCGATTATTAAAAGATGGTGATGAGTCTGAGTTAATTGAATTTACTAATGCTATTACAACTAATCTTACTTCATTTTTTCGTGAACCTCACCATTTTGAATATTTAACTAAAACGGTTTTGCCTGAGCTGGAAAGAAAAAAATGCGATAAACGTATTCGAATTTGGTCTGCAGGCTGTTCTTCAGGTGAAGAGCCTTATTCAATAGCAATGACAGTCCATAATTATTTTAAAAATAAATCAGGCTGGGATATTAAAATATTAGCCAGTGATTTAGATTATGAAATGGTGGAGCGTGCTGCAAGTGGTGTTTATAAAGAAGATAGAGTTACAGGGCTGAATAAAAAACACTTAAATAATTATGTTAAAAAAGGCAAAGGTAAATTAGAAGGTAGCGTAAAAATGGACAAATGTTTAATGAATATGATTACCTTTAAGCAGCTAAATTTATTACATGATTGGCCTATAAAAGGCCCATTTGATTTTATGTTTTGTAGAAATGTAGTTATCTATTTTAATAAAGATACTCAAAAAGTATTATTTGACCGTTATGCAGATTTGTTGCCTGATAATGCGCCATTATTTATAGGACATTCTGAGTCGTTATTCAAAGTAACTAAAAAATTTAAACTTATAGGTCAAACTATTTATAGAAAAGGCAATAATAAATAACGTGTCTACTAAAAAGTATCCATTCAGTAGTCGTAATATGCATAATCATGCTATGCCAAAATGCATTGGTGGATTAGAACATATCAGTCGATATTGGGATAAAACGCATGATGTGTTCTCGGCGAAAATTTTACCGGGTGAATATTATGTGAGTGCTGAATGTGAACTCATTAGCACAGTGCTTGGATCATGTATTTCAGCTTGTATTAGAGATGTAAAGTTAGGCATAGGTGGCATGAATCATTTTATGTTGCCTTCGGGGTGTGAAGTAAAGCATGCGGGAAAGTTTCACCTTACAGAAGCCACTCGATATGGTAATTTTGCTATGGAAATATTAATTAATGAAATTTTAAAAGCTGGTGGGTCAAAAAAAAATATGGAAGTAAAGTTGTTTGGTGGTGGAAGTGTATTAGCCAGTATGAAAACAATTGATATTGGAATGAAAAATATTAATTTTGTACATGAGTATTTAGAGCAGGAAAAAATGCGCATTGTAACAGAGGATGTGGGTGATATTTATCCGAGAAAAGTTTTATATTTTTCTGATACAGGGCGTGTAAAAGTAAAAAAATTGCGAAATATTCATAATGATACTATAAAGAGAAGAGAGCAAAATTATTCAAAATCTATTGAAGAAAAATCAGAAAAATCTGATATTGAATTGTTTTGATGGGTATATTTATTAATAAATTAGTATCCTTTCTATTTATTTTAATTAGAAATTTAGAGCGAAATTATTTTTGAGAAATTAAAAAATGGCTAATAAAATAAAAGTATTGATTATAGATGATTCTGCTCTAGTCAGGCAGGTGTTAACAAGCGTTTTAAATACTTCGAAAAATATTGAAGTTGTAGGTGCAGCGCGTGATCCTATTGATGCGCGTGAAAAAATTAAGCTCTTAAATCCAGATGTATTAACGCTTGATATTGAAATGCCGAAAATGGATGGTGTGACATTTCTTAAAAATTTAATGCGCTTACGGCCTATGCCGGTTGTCATGATATCAACTTTAACGGAAAAAGGTGCAGAAATTACACTAGAAGCACTTGAAGTGGGTGCTGTAGATTTTATTTCTAAACCTAAAATTGATGTTCAGGATAAATTGCAAGATTATACTGATGAAATTATAGAAAAAGTAGAAGCTGCGGGTAAAGCTAAAGTACGTGAATATAAAGGCCCAGTTCAAGCCGCTGGAGTTACAAAAAAACTTGATGCTGATGCAGTTCTAGAGAAAAAAGAAGGCAAATTACGTTTTAAAACCACGGATAAAATTGTTGCATTAGGTGCCTCTACAGGTGGCACAGAAGCGATTAAAGAAGTGCTGGAAAATTTACCTGCTAATGCACCCGGCATAGTGATATCTCAACATATACCCATTGCCTTTAGTAAGGCGTTTACTGAGCGGGTGAATAAAACTTGTCGAATTGAAGTGTGTGAGGCTAAAGATGGTCAAAAAATAGTTAATGGCTATGCTTATATTGCACCTGGCGATAGGCATTTAATGGTGGTGCGTAGTGGTGCTGATTATATTATTAAATTAAATGATGGTCCGCCGGTAAGTCGGCATAAACCTAGCGTAGATGTTATGTTTAGATCCGTTGCACAAAATGTAGGCCCGAATGCGATGGGAGTTATGTTAACCGGAATGGGTGCAGATGGTGCTGAAGGTATGCTCGAAATGAAGCAGCGAGATTCATATAATATTGCACAAAATGAAGAAACTTGTGTGGTGTGGGGCATGCCAGGTGCAGCGGTTAAAATTGGTGCTGTCGATAAAGAACTTGGTTTAGGCCTAGTTGCAAAAGAAATCATTCGATATTGTATTGAAATTTAAATAATAAGTATTCAGGAAGTCATGTGAAATATATTATAGCGGCTAGCATTTTATCAATTTTAATTTTAATTTTTGAAAATTTTTTTTCTAATGGATATTATGTTTTTTATGAACTTGTTTCTATTATATGTATTTGGGGTATTGCTAGCTATTTTGTTTTTCAACAGGCTAAAGTTAGTATTAATCAGTATTCAATTGAAAATGAAAAAAATAGATATATTTCTACGCAAGATTTTCTTAAAAATTCAGAAAATCAATATGGGAAATTATCAGATGAGTTTAAAGTTATTATTTCAAAAGTTGATATTATGAAAAAAATTGTGTCTGATGCTGTGTTAGGGCTATCAGAAAGTTTTACTGGTTTGTCACAACAATCTCAATCTCAAGAATCATTAATGCATGAACTGATAGAGGGCTTACATATCAATGATGAAACAAATAATCAAAATAAATTTATTCAGGAAACCAAAGAAGTACTAGAGTATTTTGTTAATAATATAACGGAAGTGAGCCGTGGCGGTATGACCATGGTGTATACAGTTGATGATATTGAAACACAAATGGATAATGTGAATCAATTGCTAGCCGAAATAAGTGCTATCGCAGATCAAACTAATTTGTTGGCATTAAATGCTGCAATTGAAGCCGCACGAGCAGGCGAGGCTGGCAGGGGGTTTGCTGTAGTGGCTGATGAAGTTCGTGCGCTTTCAACAAATTCTAATAATTTGAATGAAAAAATTCGTATAGTGGTAGAAAAATCAAAAGCCAATATATCTAAGGCAAAAGCCATTGTCGGTGATATAGCAGGTAAAGATATGAGTGTTGCCATGCAACATAAATCGCGTGTTGATGAAGTATTACTTATGATGGAAGAAAAAAATAGTTTTGTTAATGAGAAATTATCAATGGCAAGTGGTATTGCTAAAAATATTGAACAAAGCGTAAATACAGCGGTAAGATCATTGCAGTTTGAAGATATTGCACGCCAACAATGTGATCAATTAAATGAACATATTGGTTTGGTTGATAATTTATTTTCTGGAATGAAATCTGATATAAATTTAATTGGCTCTAATGAAGCAGCAATGTCAACAATGAGTAGATTAATTCATGAACTTAATGAAAATATTATGCAAGTCACTGAAAAATCAAAAAATATTCACTCTACAACAGCGAGTCAGGAAAATATGAGTCAGGGTGAGGTTGATCTTTTTTAATCTAAATATAGGAAAATATAATGAGCATATCTCTTAATGTATCTAGTGATAATAAAATTGCAACCATCTCTATAATTGGGCGATTTGATTTTAGCTTGCACAATGAATTTAGAAAATCATATAAAGACGTTAA
>UOFF01000267.1_pt1 | contig 16085 bp, 15 predicted proteins | sample 1990091 | NCBI WGS metagenome assembly UOFF01 (sample SAMEA4728526, study PRJEB27164) | hydrothermal vent metagenome | biome: marine basaltic hydrothermal vent biome; feature: marine hydrothermal vent; material: mineral | place: Pacific Ocean | collected 2011-06-14/2011-07-23 | depth 1741 m | reverse complement strand
ATGGTCGATAAAAATCAAAATGGGCAATTATTAAATCGCATAAAAGGCGTACGCAAAAAACTTTCTCAAGAATTAGGTTTTTTAATTCATTCAGTGCACATTCGTGATAATTTAGATTTAGCACCAAACTCATATCGCATTACGTTAAATGGAGTTCCTGTTGGTGAAAGCAATATTCATCCGGATCGTGAAATGGCGATTAATCCTGGCCAAGTGTATGGTGAATTACAAGGCATTCCTGGAAATGATCCGGCTTACGGATTAGATGCTGTGTGGATAGAGCCAAGTATGCGTGATCATGCTCAAACCCTAGGTTATACCGTAGTTGATGCAACCACAGTAGTGGCTACGCATTTAAATCAAATTCTCTATGATAATGCCGAAGAGTTATTAGGCCATGAAGAAGTACAACAATTGCTTGATAATTTAGCAACAAAATCACCGAAATTGGTAGAAGATTTAGTACCAAAACTTTTACCTTTAAGTGTCATTGTTAAAGTCATGCAAAATTTATTAAGCGAAGGTGTGTCGGTGTGTGATGTGCGTACCATTGCAGAAGTGTTAGCTGAGAATGGTGGCGCCACACAAAACCCTATTGAACTCACCGCTATTGTACGTGTTGCGTTGGGACGCTCTATTGTGCAAAAAATTAATGGAATGGATGCCGATTTGCCAGTGATTACATTAGAGTCTTCACTTGAACAGCTATTATTGCAATCTGCGCAAAATGCATCACAAGGCTCAATTGGTGTAGAGCCAGGATTGACTGAACGCATGTTTAAGTCATTAGAAAAAGTGGCTGAACAGCAGGAAATGTCGAATCAACCGGTTATTTTAGTGGTGGCCCCCACGTTACGTTTATGGTTGTCACAACTCGTCAAACACACAATTGTTGGTATGAATGTATTGTCATATACCGAAATACCCGACAATAAAAATATTAAGGTAGTGGCATCTGTTGGAGCAGACTAAATAAATATTTTAGTAAACGAATAAACTAACGATTTATAAACGATTAATGATAAGTAAAAAGATAGAGTGAATGTAGGAGAAACATTATGCAAGTAAAACGATTTGTAGCAAAAGATATGCGCACTGTTATGCGTTTGGTGAAAGAAGAAATTGGCGCTGATGCAGTCATTTTATCAAATCGTGTGGTCAATGGGAAAGTCGAAATACTTGCAGCACGAGATTTTGATGAAACGTTAATTAATGATGCATTGGATAAATCATTGCTGGAAACGAAACCTGGGAGTGCGGCAGCCTATTATGAACGGGCTGCGGCTGAAAGGGAATTAGAAGAAGCTAGTAATCCAACCAATAATGAGGCGATAAATGAAACAACGAATAAAGCGATTATTTCTTCAGAAAAGTCATTCAATATTGATTTAACGGTTGAAAACTCAAATGATACTGTAAAATTATCATCAGAATCATTTTCTGAATTATCAAAGACAAGTGAGAATAATAACTCAGAAAGTAACGTATTAGCATCGCCAATTAAAACACTTGCTGAATTTTCAACACAAAATTTTTCAGATACTGCTCCTGATAAATTATCACAAGAGGGTGTAAATAATTTCAGCGATAATATTGAACACCAAGCGGCGGGATTAGTTCAGGTTTCTCAACAGGTTGAACCGCATATATCCGAACCTTTAAATGACAGCATGCTAGAAATGCGTGATGAGCTTAAATCGTTGCGTGTGATGATTGAAAACCAACAAGTGTTAGGTGAGTGGGGTGACATGGTATCAAAACACCCATTACGCATATCACTTTACAAACGCTTAAATGCATTGGGATTGAATCAAACTCTATGTAAACATTTGGCCGATAAATTAGATGATTTAAAAAATGTTGAGCAAGCGATTCAAGTGGCTTTGAAGCAATTGGTTCATGAAATTCCCATTGCGAATGATGAAATATTAACCCACGGTGGGGTGTTTGCCATGGTGGGGCCTACTGGCGTAGGTAAAACCACAACCATTGCTAAATTGGCTGCACGATTTGTTATACAACATGGGCAACGCAGTGTTGCGCTAATTAGCACGGATACCTATAGAATAGGTGCTCACGAACAATTAATGACGTATGGGCGCTTACTCAGTGTGCCTGTGCATGTTGCAAATGACACCAATACGTTGCAGCAATTACTGCATAATCTACATGATAAAAAATTAATTTTAATTGATACTGCGGGTATGAGCCAGCGAGATATTAATATTAGCGAGCAGTTTTCACATCTTTCACACCCCTTAATGGCGATTAAATCTTATTTGGTGTTATCTGCAAATGCACAAGAATCTACATTAGATGAAGTATTAAGTGTGTTTAAAAAAGCCAATCCAGCCGCTTGTATTCTTACCAAGCTTGATGAAGCTGGTAGCCTAGGTGGTGTTATTAGTGCGGTTGTAAAACATCAACTACCAATTGCTTATGTAAGTCACGGACAAAAGGTACCTGAAGATATTGAGTTTGCAGGTGCTCGAAATTTAGTTGATGAAGCGCTTCAATATGCAAAAAATTATAAACAAAAAATCGATGAAGATTTTATGGCATTGACATTTACTAACCAACCCAATCATGTTCCTTTATCGTGATAATTATTTTTTTTGAATATGAGAATGATAAGCATCTTTTATCATAAGAAACATTTTTTAACGCGAATTTAAGTCATACTTTAATGATAGATCAAGCAACAGGCATAAGACGAATGGCATCTAAACAACCAGTACAAGTCATTACGGTGAGCAGTGGCAAAGGCGGCGTGGGTAAAACGAATGTCTCGGTAAATTTATCATTAGCTTTAGTCGCTGCAGGGAAAGACGTACTCTTATTGGATGCAGATTTAGGCTTAGCCAATGTCGATTTACTATTGGGTTTACGAGCAGAATATAATTTATCACATGTCATTTCAGGTGAGCGCACTCTGCAAGAAGTCGTCGTAAAAGGGCCTGAAGGTTTGCATATCATTCCGGCAGCTTCAGGCATGCAAATGATGTCAGAGTTGAGTACAGCACAACATGCAGGTGTGATTAGCGCGTTTAGTGACTTAAAAATGCCACTTGATGTGTTAGTCGTTGATACAGCTGCGGGAATTTCTGATGGTGTAGTCAGTTTTGTGAGAGCATCTAATGAAGTGATTGTTGTTGTGTGCAATGAGCCAACCTCATTGACCGATGCCTATGCATTAATTAAAGTCATGTCAGAAGACCATAATATACATAAATTCAATATCTTAGCGAGCACTGTACGAGACCCACGAGAAGGTGCTCAATTATTTAAAAAACTCACTCGTGTTACCGATTATTACCTTGATGTGACTTTAAATTTTATGGGTGAAGTGCCTTATGATGAATATCTGGTTAAAGCCGTTAAAAAACAGCAAGCCGTGATGCAATCATATCCACAAAGCCCATCGGCAATGGCCTTTAGAAAACTAGCCAAAACAGTGATGACCTGGCCATTACCTAAAAATGCATCAGGTCATCTTGCTTTTTTTGTAGAGCGATTAATTAAATATAGTGCGGCGGGTTAGTAGGAGTTGACTATACTGTGTTAATGAATAAGGCAAATACCTTATATACTGCGGCTCAAAAAGATCAACGAGATCAACACATTATTGAGCATATAAGTTTGGTTAAGCGTATCGCCTATCACTTAATCACCCGTTTGCCTTCGCATGTGCAAGTAGAAGATCTCATTCAATCTGGCATGGTTGGCCTAATTGAAGCCGCAAAAAATTACGACCCTTCACAAGGGGCCAGTTTTGAAACCTATGCAGGGATACGGGTAAGAGGGGCTATGCTGGATGATGTGCGACATGCGGATTGGTCACCACGTTCATTACATAAAAAAATGCGCCAGGTGCGTGAAGCGATTCATGATATTGAAAATAAAACCGGGCGTGATGCTAAAGATCACGAAGTGGCAAATGAACTTAATATTTCTTTAGATGAATACTATGCTATTAAACGTGACAGTTCAAATGCACAAATTTTTAGCCTAGATCAAAGTGACGATGATTTAGGTCAACAAAGCCGTTTAAAGTCACCGCAAAGTGAGCCTTTAGAATCGTTACAAAATAGCAGTTTTAAAAATAATTTGGCCAGGGTGATAAATGAACTATCAACACGGGAACAAATGGTCATGTCGCTTTATTATAATGAAGAATTAAATTTAAAAGAAATTGGCTTGGTTATGGAGGTCTCAGAATCAAGAGTTTCTCAGATTCATAGTCAGGCTCTTAAGCACGTGCGAAGTAAAATGATGGATTGGATTAATTGACGGGGCACTAGACGTGTGTGATTTTTTTTATGATCATACTGGAAAAAACTCAAATGTCTGCCAGAATATATATAAACATAACACTGAGGATATAGCCTTGGATAAAAATATGAAAATCCTTATTGTGGATGACTTTTCCACAATGCGGCGAATTATTAAAAATTTGCTGAGAGATTTGGGCTTTAATAATACTGATGAAGCAGATGATGGCAACACCGGTTTACCTAAATTGCAATCGGGTAATTATGACTTTTTAGTCACAGATTGGAATATGCCCGGCATGACGGGTATTGATTTGTTGCGTGCGGTGCGTGCAGATGAAAGGTTAAAAACCTTACCGGTTTTAATGGTCACCGCCGAGGCAAAAAAAGAACAAATTGTATTGGCAGCACAAGAAGGGGTGAATGGCTATATTGTAAAACCGTTTACGGCGCAAACGCTTAAAGAAAAAATTGATAAAATATTTCAACGTATAGAAGGTTAAGGGGAAAAATATGGATGTAGCACCTATTAACCGTGACTTATTGTTGGAAAAAACAAAGGCGCTAATGAGCAGTCTTGAGTCCTCCGAATCTACAGATGCACAGCTTGAGTCATGTATAGAGAATATAAACAGTTTTAAAGATAACGAATTATTTCAAGAGTTAGGGAAAATGACCCGAGAAATTCATGATTCCATCATGCACTTTCGTATGGACTCACGTATCTCTGATCTCGCTGAAACCGATATTCCCGATGCAAAAGACCGGCTTGAATATGTGATTACGATGACGGAAAAAGCCGCTAACACGGCAATGGGTGTTATTGAAGAAGGCACGCCGGTGGCAGAAAAACTGGGTGATGAAGCCAGTGTGCTTAAAGCGCAATGGAATAAATTTCGTAACCGTGAGCTTTCAGCTGAGGAACTGCGTGTCATGGGGCAGGAAGTCGAAGCTTTTTTTGATGAATCTGAGTTAATGATGAAAAAATTATTATCTGGGTTCACTGAAATTTTAATGGCACAAGACTTTCAGGATTTAACCGGGCAAATTATTCGTCAAGTGATTCATTTGGTTGATGAGATTGAAACTAACCTGGTTGAATTAATAAAAATTCAGGGTGAAACGCAAACTAAAGAATCGCCTGAGATATTGGAAGTGGGTGAAACAAAACTTGATGGGCCACAAGTGCCGGGTAAAGAAACTTCGAATGATGTGATGAAGGGTCAGGATGACGTAGATGATTTATTGGCAAGTCTGGGTTTTTAGCCCGAATATTTTTAGGTAAACGAATTTAATCGTTAGCAAAGGCTAGTATATGGCAATTGATCTAGATGATGAAATACTGCAAGACTTTCTGGTTGAGGCCGGTGAGATTCTTGAGCTATTAAGTGAGCAACTCGTTGAACTGGAAGAAGCGCCAGAAGATGAGAACTTACTTAATGCAGTATTTAGAGGGTTTCATACGGTTAAAGGCGGTGCTGGCTTTTTAGCATTAGACTCCATGGTTGATTGCTGTCATGTTTGCGAAGATGTTTTTAACATACTGCGAAATGGTGAGCGAAAAATAAGCCCGGGCTTAATGGATTGTGTTTTAAAAGGCTTGGATTCAGTGCAGTTAATGTTTTCTGAGATTACGGAAGGAAATGACCCAACATCAGCATCTGCAGACCTTCTGGAAAAATTAAAAGTCTATTCTGTAGCAGGTGATAATGAGCCGGGTGAAGCGGTAGCTGAAACTACAGCTGAAATACAAAGCGAAACAACTGAACCCGTGCATGATGCAACAGATGATGATTTTGATGCTTTGCTAGATGCAATGGGGGACGATAATAAACCGCCGGTTAATACCCCGCCTAAACCGGAGTCAGCCACTTCTTCAGATGAAATAACAGATGATGAATTTGAATCGTTATTAGATGATATTCATGGTAAAGGTGCTCACAGTGGTGGCAAATCAGCCGCTGTAACAACGGTGAATAAAAAGGCAGATAACGGATTCATTAGTGATGATGAGTTTGATTCAATTTTAGATGACATGCATGGTAAAGGTAAAGGCCCCACCATGTCAGATACGCCTAAATCTGCCGATACGACTGCCGCGCCCGTAAAACCAGTCACAAAAGCATCGGATGATAATGAAACAATTACCGACGATGAGTTTGATGCCTTGTTAGATGACATGCATGGCAAGGGCAAAGGCCCGACTGAAGATGCTAAACCGGCGGCAACCAGCGTACCCAAAAGTGAACCTGAAAAAGCACCTGTTACTGCTGTAGCTAAACCTAAGCCTAAACCTAAACCTAAATCTGAAGCCAAACCAACTGCGGCTGTGAAACCAGCAGCTGAAACCTCAGTGAGGGTTGACACTGAGCGGCTTGATGAAATGATGAATTTAGTGGGCGAATTGGTGCTGGTACGTAATCGTTTACAAACACTGCGTGGTGGCATGGAAGAAGGAAAATTAACCCACGCTATTACCAATTTAGATACAGTAACCGCCGATTTACAAACTTCGGTTATGAAAACACGTATGCAACCCATTAAAAAAGTGTTTGGTCGTTTCCCACGTGTAGTGCGTGATTTATCGCGATCAATTAATAAAGAAATTAAATTAGAAATGCTCGGCGAAGAAACCGATCTAGATAAAAATTTAGTTGAAGCATTAGCCGATCCTTTAGTGCATTTAGTGCGCAATGCAGTAGACCATGGCATTGAATTACCTGATGATCGTGAAAAGAAAGGTAAGTCACGTGTAGGTACAGTATGTTTAAGTGCAACTCAGGAAGGTGATCATATTTTATTATCCATTCAGGATGATGGTGCGGGAATGGACCCAGAAATACTCAGAGCTAAAGTGGTTGAAAAAGGATTAATGGATGAAGAAGCGGCCGCTCGCATGGATGATAAAGAATGTTTTAATTTAATTTTCATGGCAGGCTTTTCCACCAAAGATGAAATATCTGATATCTCAGGCCGGGGTGTGGGTATGGATGTGGTTAAAACCCGAATTACCCAATTAAATGGCGTGTTAGATATTGATTCAGTGCTGGGGAAAGGCACTACATTAAGTATCAAAGTCCCTTTAACGTTGGCGATTTTACCTACCTTGATGATAGCCATGGGCAAACATGCATTTGCCTTATCTTTGGCAAATGTTAATGAAATTTTTGAACTGGAAACACGTAAAACCAATATTGTTGATGGCCAACTTATGGTGATGGTACGCGAAAAAGCGGTACCATTATTTTATTTATCTTCATGGTTACTCAAGCCCGGTGAAGAATGTGCTTCAGGTGATGGAAAAGGGCAAGTTATTATTGTTTCAGTGGGTAACCGTCTGGTGGGTTTAGTGACCGATTCTGTTATTGGGCAAGAAGAAGTCGTGATTAAACCATTGGGTGCCATGTTAGATAATCTTGATGAGTTTGCCGGTTCTACCATTACAGGTGATGGCGGTATTGCGTTAATTATTGATGTACCCAGTTTGTTAAAAGCGCGGGCAAATTACTAACATTAATCCTTTGTATAATAAATGAATTAATTTCGCAAAGGTTCTAAAAATAACTTGATATTATTTAGGGTATAATCAGGAAGCTTAAATGGCAATACGTGTATTAATCGTCGATGACTCAGGGTTTTTTCGCCGTCGATTAACAGAAATATTAAGCTCTGATCCTCAAATTGAAGTTATCGATACCGCAGTTGACGGTAAAGATGCCATTCAAAAAGCTAAAATCTGTCGGCCTGATGTCATTACTATGGACATAGAAATGCCCGTAATGAATGGCATTGATGCAACACGTGAAATTATGAAATATCACGCCGTGCCGATTATCATGTTTTCATCGCTAACCTATGATGGTGCACAGGCCACATTTGAAGCATTAGAAGCCGGAGCAACCGACTTTCTACCGAAACGTTTCGATGATATTTCTAATGATAAAGCCGAAGCTCGAAATATATTGTGTTCGCGCATTAAAGCCATGGGCGCGCAAGCCAGATATGCTTCAACACCTGCCATTTCTACACCTAGTCGAGTGGTACGTAAGCCACCACTAGCAACACCATCAGCATCAAATCAATCGGCCCGGAAAATAGCTGCACCAGTACATTCATTATTAAATAGAAAACGTGAATCACAAACACAGCATATTGAAAAAAATGCACCGATAATCTCTGCTCAAAAAGCAAAACCTTTCAAACCCAGTGATTATGATGTTGTGGCTATTGGTACATCTACAGGAGGGCCGGTGGCATTACAAGTGGTTTTATCTCAATTGCCAGCTAATTTCCCATTGCCGCTTTTATTAGTGCAACACATGCCAGCGGCGTTTACTCAAGCTTTTGCAGAACGACTTAATCAACAATGTAAAATTCAAGTCCGTGAGGCAAAAAATGGTGATGAACTGGCTCCGGGGCTTGCATTACTGGCACCAGGTGGCATGCAAATGAAGCTAGAAAAACGCAATGGGCGCATGTTGGTGAGCATCACTGAAGAAACCAACCCCTTGCAAAATTATAAGCCCTGTGTCGATGTTACGTTTGATACTGTGGTTAAGACGGTTATTCATCGTGCATTGGGAATTATTCTTACGGGTATGGGGGCTGATGGAAGTATAAGTTGCAAAGTAATGCATGATCGAGGCGCTACTATTTGGGCGCAAGATAAGGCAAGTAGTGTCATTTATGGGATGCCAGCTGCCGTCGCCGATTTTGCAGAACAAATTTTGCCAATGGAAATGATTGGCAAGAAACTGGCTAACAATTGTTAACATGGATATTCTAAGTATTGCTGGGCTTCTAATTGCTTTCATTGCCATTTTGAGTGGCAATGTATTAGAAGGCGGACAACTGGGACATTTATTTCAATTAACCGCATTTATTATTGTGTTTGGTGGCACCGTGGGTGCCGTTATGTTGCAAACATCGTTACCGACATTTTGGCGTTCGTTAACCATTGTGCGTTGGGTTTTTGTTGCACCAGACATTAATTTAAAAGCGAATATAGATAAAATTGTTAATTGGAGTCAACTATCTCGTCGCGAAGGCTTATTGGCTCTGGAAAATGCTTCGGAAGATGAGCATGATATATTTTCACGCAAAGGCTTGCAAATGCTAGTTGATGGCAATGAGCCGGATACCATTCGTGATGTAATGGAAACCGAAATTTATACCATTGAAAGAGAAGATTTGTTAGCGGTTAAAGTTTTTGAATCAATGGGTGGCTATAGCCCTACCATTGGTATTATAGGTGCGGTACTCGGGTTGATTCATGTAATGAATAATTTAGCAGACCCTGAAAAATTAGGCGCGGGTATTGCAACCGCATTTGTTGCAACTATTTATGGTGTGGGATTAGCTAACTTAATTTTGTTACCTATGGCGGGAAAGTTAAAAGCGCATATTAAACAGCAATCTATACAATATGAAATAACACTAGAAGGTATTGTAAGTATTGCTGAAGGTGAAAATCCTCGCAGTTTACAGGCTAAATTACAAAGTTACTTAGGCCGAGTTTGATGTGTAAATAAAAATATTCATATCAGGATACAGAGTATCAAGGTTAAGGATTTAAACTGTAATGAGACGTCAACGATTTTCTGATTTAGAAGCTGAAGAATCAACCGATCGCTGGTTGGTGTCTTATGCTGACTTCATTACGTTATTATTTGCTTTTTTTGTTGTTATGTATTCAATTTCCAATGTTAATCTCGGTAAATATCGCGTGTTATCAAATTCAGTAATGACAGCCTTTAGTGCACAAAGCAACTCACCATTTCCAATAGGTTCTCAATTAGGTATTTCCGTACAACGTGCACCAATTGCAATAGGCTTATCAGGGCAAACCGGTAAAGTTTCGATGAAAGAAACAGCAGCAGAATTAGATAAACGTTTAAAAAAATGGGTTAAAAAAGGCATGATTGCAGTTAAGGGAAATGAAAAATGGCTCGAAATAGAAATAAAATCGAATGTATTATTTCAATCAGGTGAGGCGGTTTTATCCCGAGAAGCAGGGGCTATTTTGGCGCAGTTAACCCGTGTGGTTGAAATTACAAAAAATCCATTATATGTTTCAGGTTATACTGATAACGTACCCATTAAAACGGGGCGTTATCCCAGTAACTGGGAATTATCGGCAGCACGTTCCTCAAGTGTTGTGCGACTACTTGCATCAAATGGTATAAATCCAGCTCGCATGGGTGCCATTGGTTATGGTGAGTTTAGACCCATTGCTAAAAATGATTCTGATATCAATCGTCAAAAAAATCGTCGCGTCGTGATTCGTATTATGACGGGTGAAGATATGTTTGGAGGTTCAAGCCCATTTGATAATGTTGATACTGCCGCGACTATTCCATTACGTTTATCATCACAACAAATCACCCGCTTGCAACCGGGTGAGCCTATACGTACTATTTTTGGAACGCCTTAATGAAAATATGGGCGACAGCAAACCATAAAGGGGGGGTTGGCAAAACAACCTCGGCGATTAACCTTGTGGGTGTTATGCAAAAAAGAGGTTTTCGCGTTTTATTAGTTGATCTTGACCCTCACGGTTCATTAACCAGTTATTTTGGGCTTGATCCAGATGAAATGAACAATAGTGTATACGATTTATTTCAGCAAACATTAAGCCATAATCTTAATACTAAATCCACCATTCGTAAAACACGTTTTAATCGATTGCATTTTATTCCTGCATCTTCTGCACTGGCAACACTGGATCGTCAGCTCGGCACACAAGATGGAATGGGATTAGTGATTCAAAAATCTTTAATGCAAGTCGCAGATCATTATGACTTGGCTATTATTGACTGCCCTCCTATGTTGGGGCTATTAATGGTGAACGCATTGGCGGCATGTGAACGTTTATTAATTCCGGTACAAACTGAATTTTTAGCCTTAAAAGGCTTAGAGCGTATGGTGCACACCATCGATATGATTCAAAAAGCACGTAAACAAAAGGTGCGTTATAGTATTATCCCCACATTTTATGACTTACGATTAAATGCCTCGATTGAAACATTAAAAACACTTAAACAGCGTTATAAAGAGACTATTTGGGATGGCGTTATACCAACTGATACGCAATTTCGTGAAGCTAGTCAAAAAGGCATACCTTTAACGATTGAGCGCATTAGCAGTCGGGGAGGGCGAGCCTATTCTCATTTACTTGATTATTTACTTGACTTGGAAGAAGCCACTACCAATCTGACAATGGGCAGTATTGAATAATGAGTGATGGAGATAAAAAAAACTCAATACAAGAAAAAATTATTCATGACTATTTAGGCTCATTACTTTATGATGTAACATCTAAAGAAAAAAATGAATTGCCTTCCCCTATTAATTTAGTAGATGAACCTATCGACATTGTAGACGTTGATGTTAAACACTCATCTGAAAAAAAACTACAATATACTTCAATTGCTCCTTCCAAACCTTTAATTAAACCCGATGAAAAGATTCCGCATAAAACAGCAATAGCACCATCAGTAATTGGTTTAGAACAACTTATTTCCGAAGTACCAGACGTAGTGTTGGAAACAAAGACTGAGGTGATTACAAAAACTGAAGTCAAAGAAGAAGCGCTTGTAAAAAGTATTGAAATAGACATTGAAATGTCTTCGTCAACACTCAACGTATCAGAAAATTTGATATCAGAAAATGGTGTACCCGAGTGGGCAGAAACACGTTTTCAATGTTTATTATTTAATGTCTTAGGATTAAATTTAGCGGTACCCCTGGTTAAATTAAATAGTGTTATCCCTTGGGATGAAAATATCACTATCACACCGAATAATACTCAATGGTATCTTGGCTTAGTGCAACACTTAAATAAGCAGGTCAAAGTGATAGATACTGCATTATTGGTGCTGCCAGAAAACCGTCATCAAAATATAAATGATGACACTAACGGGCGATTAAGCCATATATTACTTGTGGATGATTTTAAATGGGGTCTAGCTTGTAGCAGTATTGGTGAGGTTATTTGGTTAAATAAAGAAGAAGTTAAATGGCGTAAGAATAAAACCAGTAAAGGGTGGCTTTCCGGCACTTCTTTAGAGCATTTATGTGCGCTTATCGATACAGAAGTATTTGCTAAGATGTTAACTGAATCTTCTCAGTCGACCAATAATTAATAGCGCTAGCATGTTTAAGTCGTTGTTTTTTATTTCAAACATATGACACTAAAGCCCTTTTAAACAACGTTTTTTGCTTATACCTACTGGCGTTTATGATGAACTGGTCTAGAATAAAATTAGGATAGAATATTTTAATGAATACTGGTGGTATCTATTAAAATATGTGTGCCTTTTAAAAAAGTTGGCATATAAACTGCTGTTATTATAAATAAGTGGAGCACTTGATATGAGTGATGATAACGATAATGTTGACCACAGACAATGTGTCACATTTCGGCTTGATGAAGAAATATATGGTATCAATGTTATGTCGGTTCAAGAAGTGCTTAGAGTCACTGATATCGCACCGGTACCCGGCGCTCCAAACTATGTCATAGGTATTATTAATCTGCGTGGTAATGTAGTCACGGTTATTGATACCCGCATGCGATTTGGTTTGCAATCCAAGGAAATGGATGACTCAACGCGTATCGTCATTATTGAAGCAGAAAGTCAGACGGTTGGTATCGTCGTTGATAATGTATCTGAGGTCGTTGATATCTATGCAAATGAAATTGAGACGGCACCTAATGTTGGCAATGATGATACGGCTAAATATATTGAAGGTGTGGTAAGTCGAAATGAAGAGCTGCTAATTTTAGTGGATTTAAACAAGCTGCTTTCAGATGAAGAATGGTCAGACATGTCTGGTTTTTAATTCTGATAATTAAAATAAAGCTTACTCTTTTAAGTTTTTTAGCGCTTATCATTATATCGCATGGCATGGTATTAAGCTTTTAAATAAATACTGGAGAGTTCAAATGAATGCATTGGTTATATTAGTATCAGGTATACTGTTATTAGCGGCACTTGGTTTTTTCATTTATACCCAAAAACAGTTGTCGTCTTTTCAAAAAACGATTCAATCTACCGTTCATATCGATGAAATTAACAGTGAGCTTATTGCACTTAATGCGGGGGCAAATGGTTTGGGTGAGCGTTTTATTATACTGGAAAAAAATATGCGATTAATCGCGACACGCGTTGATGAAATGACTCATGATATGAGTCGTAATTCGGCTTATAGTTATGCGATAGATTTGGTTCAAAAATTAACACCGGCAGAAAATATTGCTGAGCTCTGTCATATTAGTCTTGCTGAAGCACAGTTGTTGGTGATGATGCATGGTGAAGCTGCATAAAAGTTAAATATCGTTAAACGAGATAAATATGACCAAAATGGATTTTCCGCCGCAAATTTCTAGTTCCCACCGTCCTCCGTCACTGCCATTAAGTTAAGGCCAGTCACGTAACATTAGCTTCAAATCACACACCGGATCACTGCATTTGATCCGGCCTACAACATAATTTCACGTAGGTGCCATCTTCCTCACACAATCACAAACCTTTTTTAAAGTGTTTATAGCTGATTTCGGTTGTTTTGGATTGTTATCACTTGAATTTGTATTATTCAGACCCAATCGTAAATTTATGGCAAAATAGAGGCAAATAATTGTTGGGGGACATTGAGTGAAATTTACGGTCGACGAATTTAAACAATGGAAAAATAAAAAAGTGACCTTGTTGGGCATGTCTGGTGTGGGCAAAACCTATTTGTCAACTATGTTACGTGACAGTCAATGGTTTCATTTTTCTGGTGATTATCGAATTGGTACGCGCTATTTAGATGAGCCAATTTTAGACATGATAAAGCAGCAAGCGATGCAAGTACCCTTTTTAAATGAGTTGCTGCGTAATGACTGGATTTATATTCGTAATAATATCAAGGTGCATGATTTAGGGCCGGTATTGAGCTTTGTTGGAAAGCTGGGTAATCCGGAGCTAGGTGGCGTTGAGTTAGAACATTTCATTAAGCATCAGGCGCTTTATCGGAAAGCTGAAATTGCTACCATGTTTGATGTACCAGATTTTATTGAAAAAGCACAAAATATTTACGGATACCAACATTTTATTAATGATGTGGGCGGCAGTTTATGCGAGTTAGATGAGCCCGGCGTGATTGATACCTTAGCTGAGCATACCCTGATGCTTTATATTCAAGTCACCAATAAGCAAGAAGAAGAAAAACTCATTGCAAGGGCACAAAGTGCTCCTAAACCTTTGTATTATCGTGCGGAATTTTTACAAGAACAATTAGCCATTTATTTGCAGGAAAATAACAGTGAATATGCTGCTCAAATGGACCCGGATGAATTCACTCGTTGGGTATTTCCTCGGCTCTTTCATTCACGTATTCCACGTTATGAAAAAATCGCAGAACAAGGATACACCGTCACATCAGAGGAAGTCTCAAATGTTAAAAATGAAAGTGATTTTTTACAATTATTAGAACGTGCAATTGATAGAGAGGGTATTGCTTAAATGTTAGTGTTTTACACAAATGTACTATCAATTAAAGGTTTAATCTAAATATGCCACTCGTTGCCCACAATCAATTGCCCTCGTTTAATCGTTTGCGCAGTGAAGGTATTAAAGTATTAACGCCGGATACGGCTTTGCATCAAGACATCAGAGAGCTACATATTGGTTTGCTTAATATGATGCCGGATGCTGCACTGGCGGCAACTGAGCGGCAATTTTTTAGATTAATTGGCGAGAGTAATCCGATAGCTCAAATTTATGTGCATCCGTTTACCTTAAGCGAATTACCCCGCAGTGAAACAGTTCAAGCGCATATTGATCAATATTATGAAAGTTTTGAGCAAATAAAACAGCAGGGCCTAGATGCACTCATTATTACCGGCATTAATGTCATTGGACCTGAATTATCGAACCAGGCATTTTGGCAGCCATTGATTGAAGTAGCGGATTGGGCGCACGAAAATGTAGCATCCACTTTGTGTTCTTGCCTAGCAACTCATGCGGTGTTGGAATTTCGCTATGGCCAAAAACGCCGCGCTCGCGCCGATAAAAAATGGGGTGTTTTTTCGCATCGTGTAACCAATTTGCAACACCCTTTAGTGACTGATATTAATACACGTTTTGATGTGCCACACTCGCGAGGCAATGGTATTAGTCGTCAGCAATTTGAAGCGGCAAATTTAAAAGTGCTCGCGGTAGACAATGAAAATTGCGTGCATTTAGCCGCATCAGAAGACGGCTTTAGAAGCATATTTTTTCAAGGGCACCCAGAATACGACACGATCTCTTTATTAAAAGAGTTTAAACGTGAAGTGATGTTGTTTATTAAAAGTGCAAGGGCTGACTATCCGCCGTTTCCCTATGATTATTTCGGTGTTAAATCATCTGCTATTTTACGCGAATATAAAAATCGTGTAATTATGGCGTTAAACAATAATGTTGTACCAAACAAAATGGAGTTACCTGACTTTCCAGAAAGCCTGGTGATTGATCATTTAGACAACACTTGGCACGACAGCGCAAGAGGCGTGGTGAGCAATTGGGTTGGGTTAATTTATCAGTTAACGCATTCAGATCGTAAAAAACAATTTATGGATGATGTGGATAGGGCTAATCCTTTGGGTTTGTAATGGTGTTTTCTTGATCTCGTTCCCACGCTTTGCGTCACTGTCATTAAGTTAAGCAATTTTCTCGTTCCAACGCTCTGCGTTGGAACGCATACACATTGGGCAGATTGTCGTTAAACGGTTCAAATGAAACGGGTTATGTGGTGTATGAGTTCCCACGGAGGACCGTGGGAACTAGA
>UOFF01000257.1_pt1 | contig 16166 bp, 16 predicted proteins | sample 1990091 | NCBI WGS metagenome assembly UOFF01 (sample SAMEA4728526, study PRJEB27164) | hydrothermal vent metagenome | biome: marine basaltic hydrothermal vent biome; feature: marine hydrothermal vent; material: mineral | place: Pacific Ocean | collected 2011-06-14/2011-07-23 | depth 1741 m | reverse complement strand
TGACGCTCTCCGTGATACCATTGTTTTGCTCGCCATTTCCGTTATTACAGTGGCTATTTTTCGACGCATTAAACTTCCGGCAATACTCGCCTACTTAGCTGTCGGGGCCACACTTGGCCCTCATGCTGCCAATTTGGTATCCAGCTCAGAAACGCTGCACTTTCTCGCTGAAGTGGGCATTGCATTTCTTCTTTTTAGCCTAGGATTAGAATTTTCATTAAATAAGCTTATTGCAAATAGCCGTTCAGTTGTCGGGCTGGGCAGTGCACAAGTCTCACTCACTCTTTTAATTGCAGGTTTAAGCGCTTGGTTAATGGGTGCTAGCAAAGAGTCTGCTTTTGTTATTGGCTGTATTATTGCGCTCTCCTCTACCGCTATTGTCGTAAAACAACTGGGCGAACAGTTTGAAATAGATTCTCACCATGGCAGCACTTCTATTTCAATCTTGTTATTTCAAGATATTACTGTCGTCCCCATGCTGGTTATTATTCCCGCCATAGCCAGCGATCATGAAACCTCATTTTTACTTGAGCTCACGTTTAGTTTTGTTACAGGCGTGGGAGTCACTATCATTATGCTAGCCATTGGTCGATGGCTACTTCGCCCATTATTTCATGAAGTCGCCACTGCCCACTCAGCTGAGCTATTCACATTAACTGTTTTACTGGTGGCATTGTTATCTGCCTGGGCCACTGACCTTGCCGGCTTATCAATGGCCTTAGGGGCGTTTCTTGCAGGCATGATGCTCAGTGAAACTGAGTTTAAGCATCAAATTGAAAACGATATTCGGCCCTTTCGTGATATTTTTCTCGGGTTGTTTTTTATTTCCGTCGGCATGATGGTCGATTTGCACAGCATATTAGACATATTGCATTGGGCCTTATTGCTCTCACTGGTCATCATCATCGGCAAAACCATTTTAACTATGGCACTCTGTCAACGCATTATAAAATTATCTACTGGTAGCGCACTTCGCACCGGTTTAGTATTAGGGCAATGCGGCGAGTTCGGGTTCGCCATCATGGCACTGGCCATTAATTTTAAACTTTTACCCGAAGCTGAAGCTCAAATTATTTTAACATCTATTGTGTTCACCATGATCATCACACCGTTTTTAATAAAATATAACGGCTTTATCACCAAAAAAATTACTGGGAGCTATGTACAAAGTCGAAACGATATTCGATCATCCATCGCAGCTAATACCAACAATATGAATAAACATGTCATCATTTGTGGATTTGGTCGCATTGGACAAAATATAGCTAAAATACTCGACGCTGAGGGCTTTTCCTATTTTGCATTAGACTACAATATCAATCTTATTAGTAATGCCGCAAAAGCCGGTTGTAAAATTTCCTACGGTGATTCAACGCAACGTGAAATATTACTCGCAGCGGGCATTAAACGTGCAGCCATTTTAGCTATTTGTCATGACAACGTGGGTTCAGCAGAAAAAACACTGCGCCAGGCAAAGTTAATTTGTAAAGACTTACCCGTGTTAATAAGAACGAAAGATGACACCTACTACGAACAACTGTGTGAGGCGGGTGCCACAGAAGTTATACCTGAAACCCTTGAATCCAGTTTAATTATGGCATCTCATGTTCTGTATATTTTAGGCATGCCCATGACAAAATTTATGCACCGCATTCAAGAAGTGCGCAACAACAAATATGCCAGTATGCGTGAATTTTTTCATGGTGATGAAACCGATGACCTTGAACTGCCTGATGACGTACGCAAACGCTTATGTAGCTATACCCTAGAAAAAGATGATTATGCCATTGGAAAAAAACTGGTTGACCTTGAACTTAAGGCTAAGGGTATAACATTACACAAAAGCCGTAAGCAAAACAGCAATGTGGTGATGCCCAATTCAAAAGATTATTTAAAACAAGGCGATATACTGGTATTATTTGGCACACCAGAAGACTTAGAACATGTAGAAGGTTATCTATTAAATGGATAAATTACTACCGAGACACATGAAAAAATACCCGTTATTCAAGACTTTTAAATAAACAAAAATAATTCCGATGATACCCCTAAAAACACTTCAAAAAGCAGCCAAAATAAATATTATTAGTGCTGAGCAAGTTGACCCGCTTTATCAGTTTATTAAAAATGAACAGACACCTGATTCTACATCACAAGATGCTTCACTTGACACGCCTGAAAACAAAGAAGAACCGTTAAAATTTGTGCGCAGTTTTGGTGACGTATTTATCACATTAGGTATTATGCTTGTCGTCATATCTATTAACATGCTTTCACTCACCGGTTATTATTATTTAATTCCAGCGACGGCTTTTATCTTAAGCGCAGAATGGTTAGTGCGTAAGCGCCGCCTGGTACTACCCGGCATGGCCATTCTTATTGCCATTTTATTTTTTATCAACAAAGCTTTTTTATATGGTTCGACAGAAACCACATTTCTGGGTTTAAATACCACAAGCCTCATTTTAATTAGTATCAGCTGCCTATTGTTTTACTTACGTTACAACATGCCATTTAGTTTATTACCCCTTGCAGCCAGTTTAGTGACGCTGACTGTGCTTCAAATAGGCTCAGATATTTTAGAAAACCCCATTATTTTTGTGATACCGGGTTTTATTATTTTTGGCTTTGCGATGTGGTTTGATATAAGAGACACCAAAAGACAATCACACCTAAGTGACAGTGCATTTTGGTTACATTTGCTCGCTGCGCCCTTAATTGTTCACGGCACAATGATAGCCTTATTATCAAGCGAGCAATCAATTGCTCCCTCAATAAACAACAATTTATTAATGGGATTATTCTTCATAGGATTTTTTCTAATTGCACTCTTTATTGATCGCAGAGCCATGCTAATTTCCACACAACTTTATGCCATATATGCATTATCACAATTATTCAAAAATGATTTAATCACATCACAGAACGTGATGATTTATGTCTTAATGACACTTGGTCTGTTAGTGATATTTTTTGGCACTTACTGGTATAAAACGCGGCGAATTATTTTTGGTATGTTAAAAAATAAAAAAATCAGTCAATATGTGCCCAACTTAAATGTATTAGACCACAAGTAGTTTAAGCCAAATTAATCACTAAAAAACTATCTTTTATGGCGTGTTTTTACTCTTTATCCCACTCTCTAAGCTTTCAATTTGATCCGCAATACCCACCGCATCTTCAACATTAATTTGAATAGCAATGCCACGGCTCGGTTTGGAATCAAATTCACCCACTTCAGAAATTTTTTCTAAAATTTTACGGCTTAAATGTTCTTCCACCAAAAAAAGCAACACATCACGATGACTTTCAAGTGATAACCCTAAAAAAGTTGTTGCTTGCACGAGACCTTCACCCCGCGCATTGCTTATAATAGTAGAACCCGTTGCGCCTGCACTGCGTGCGGCATCCATTACATCACTTGTTTTATCTTCACCCACAAATGCAATCAATAATTTAAAATGCATGAACTTATCCTTTATTAGTGTTTTTTAGATCGGCTAGCTTTATACTCGGAAATTTGAGCATAAGCCATTACCGATATAATGGGAAATAAACTGGCAAAAGCAATTAAACCAAAGCCATCAATTAAAACATTTCTATCCGGGATGGCTTCAGCAAGCCCCAATCCCAATGCGGCAACCAAAGGTACGGTAACCGTTGAGGTTGTTACACCACCTGAATCATAGGCCAATGCAACTATCATTTTGGGTGCAAAAAAAGTTTGTATAACCACCACGATATACCCGATAATAATAAAATAGTGGATAGGCCAACCGACAATTATTCGATAACTTCCCAAGGATATTCCTACAGCGACCCCGAGTGCAACAGCCAAACGTAACCCTCTAACTGATATTGCGCCACCGGAGACCTCATGTGCTTTTAACGCGACGGCAATTAACGAAGGTTCGGCAATCGTAGTACTAAAACCTATCGCAAATGCAAATATAAATACCCAGTAATAGTCTGTCCAATACACGATGTGATCAGATGTCATCACTTCAACACCATGAATAAAATTATGGCTTGTCAATTGTTCAGCCATGATTTTACCCAGTGGAAAAAGCGCCTGTTCCAAACCCAATAAAAATAATGACAACCCCAGAACCACGTACACAAAACCAATCATTACCTGCTTAATATTAGGTATAGACTGTCGAATAACAAACAGTTGAAAAACAAAAATAATACTAATAATGGGCAAAACATCCATGGATGTATGCATAATCATTTGCACTATTTGTATCAACCATTCCACTAAATAACCATTCCGTATATCATCACAAAAAATATCGGTGCTAATGCCGAAAGTGCAATTAAACCAAATCCATCCGTCATGGGATTACGCCCTTTAATAGAGGAAGCCAACCCCACCCCAAGTGCAGTAACCAATGGAACCGTAATGGTTGAAGTTGTTACCCCCCCCAAATCATAAGCAATACCAATAATTTCTTTAGGTGCAATCATTGTCATTAAGACGACTAAAATATACCCCCCTATTATCATATATTGAATAGACCATCCTTTAATAATGCGAAATACCCCTATCGTAAGCGCGAAACCCACTGAACACGCGACCGTAAGACGCATACCTTCGGCATATTTATGCATAGCCTCTGGCGTTTGTTGAATGATACCGGCTTGCGCTACAATTTTAGACGCTTCATGTACCACAACAATTAATGCCGGTTCTGCAATTGTCGCCCCAACACCTAAGCAAAAAGAAAAAATTAACAGCCAGGCAATATTCCCTTGCTTGGCAAAGGCATTCGCCATACTTTCACCAATGGGAAACAGCCCCATGTTTAAGCCAAAAATAAAAAATGTAAGGCCAAAAACAATAAAGACGACACCAATAATAATATCGAAAAAACCCGGTATTGATTGCTGAATGACAAATACTTGAAAAAAACCAATCACAAAAATAATGGGCAATAAGTCTATTAAGCTACCGACGATAGATTTAAAAAATAAAAATAAAGCATTTCGCAAAAAAGCAACTCCGATGTGATTTAAGGCATACAAAAAACAAACAACAAAATGCTTCTAATGATAGTTTGTGGTCTATACCCAGAATAGTTGATGATTAAAAACGGCCATGCTCTAACATTAACAATGTACAATCTTTAACAAAAGGAATTTCATGATGAATTAACTTAAGCTCTAATTCATCACTTTCTGTACCTGGATTTAAAATCACCCGGGCAGGATTAAGGCTAACAATATCATTAATTAAAGGACTAATACGTTGTGGTCCGATATAGAGCGTCAAGGTATCAATAGGCATTTGAATTTGCTTCAAATGCTTTTTAACAACCAAGCCGTCAATATTTTGAATGTTAGGATGAACCGGTAACACATGATGACCATACTCTTGCAGCATTTTAATCGCCTTATAGGCATAACGATGCGGCTTATTACTGGCGCCGAGTACAACAATATGTGCATTTTGCATGGCGATTCATCTTCTTAGTGCAAGTGTAATTAAGACTAACTGTTTAAATGCTCCGGCCTAACAAATTTAACTTCCTGCTCTTGCGCAGGGGCATAATCACGATCATAAATGAGTGATATTTGCGCCGCTCCGTCTTTATTAGTTGACGATACTTGTTTTAGGTCAGGCAGTCGAATAGCTAAGTAAGCCATACTGGCAGCAATAAGCTGCTCATCATCTGTATCAATCGCTAATATTAACTGATTGGCGACAAACTGGATTTTTTGCCCATGATCAGGTGCAAAAATATGTCCCTGGCCACTGGGTAAGCCCATATCCATTTTTTCATCCATCTTATCTAAGTAAGTAAGCTGCTGTTCTGGCAACACTTTTTTGCGATCATATTCAATCACCGAATCACCGTCGACGACTGCCACCAAAATAGTCATAAAATAAACCCTAAAATCATTAAACCCAAAATATTTTATCAGGGATTGGTAAAATATAGCTTATGTTAACATAAATAACATTTTAGTTGTTACGCCGACACTATCATAGAGCAGCATTTATGCTATAAGACATTGAAAGTATTGATAATTATCAAACATTAATGACTTCTGCTAAAGTTAGCGTAAACTTAATTCATCACTCATCTTTAATTATTTTTGCGACCTCATAAACCATGCGATTAAACGCTTCACTGTGGCAGTACTTCAACTCAACACCACACCGACTATTTTTTTTAAGCGGTGCAATACAACTTATACTGCCTATTTTACTCTGGTCTTTTGAACTTGTTGGACGTTACACCCCGCTAACAACCCCCTTAAATACACTTGTTCCCGCGACCTGGGCACATGCTTTTATTATGTTGTATGGCATATTCATCTTTTTCATTCTGGGTTTTTTAATGTCTATACTGCCCCATTGGATGAAATCAAAAACCATAGATAAGGAGCACTATCTTACGGCGGTTACCTGGCTAAATATAGGGTTATTTATTCTGGAATTTAGTTTGTTTTATAACGCCCCAACCATTGTATCTGGATGTATTATTTTCTTATTGGGTTGGACTTATTCCATTGCATTGCTTTATCAGGTAATTAAAAAGGCTCCCGTAAAAAACAAATCAAATGAAATTATTTTGCTCTTAACACTCATCATGGGTGCGTTTGGCATCATCGCCTATGGAAATTGGCTATACACAGACAGTTGGTTATCCATGCAATTATCCTTTAATATCGGTTTCTGGCTCTACTTAATGCCAATATTTTTTACCTTATCGGTTATTATCGATACTCGTCTTGCCCCAAAACCATCCAAAACCCTAAAACCCAACATCAGTTTATGGTATTTTTTAACCGGTTGTATCGGTCACTTTTGCTTAAATGAACTTAATTATAATGAATGGTTATTTCTGGTAGACATCCCCATGGCGGCCGTTACTTTATTATATTCAACGCGTATTGGTTTACATGTTAAAGCTAAAACACGCTTAAGTATCGCATTGCATATGGCCTATCTATGGCTTTTCATTGGTTTAGTGTTATTTAGTATACAAAGTTTAGTGCTACTTTTAACGACGCAACACATATTGGGTAATTCAGCACTGCACATCATTAATATCGGTTTTTTCACCTCACTCATTTTTATAACCACCACGCCAGCATCCTTAACCAAGCCACTGTTTGTAGACAATATGAAATGGAAAATATTTTTAGGTTTACAAATAACCACCGCCGGCTATTTAGGAACAGTATTTTTATTTGACCATAATCTACTAAACCACAATTTAAACCTCATAACAGCCATATTGTGGTGTATTTGTTGCGTTCTTTGGTTAGTTCATTACGCCGTTAACTGCCTAAATTCTAAAGCCATATTAGCCAATTAAACGACAAGCCATTTATAAATTCAAATGATTTCTTATAACCTAGGAGGCCGTATAAAGCATAGCTTTAGTTTACCTGCGGCGTTAAAATGAAGCTTAAGCTCGAAAAATCAGATAACGAATCAGGTTATATCAGGGTTAATCTTTGGTACATTAACCCCTACCACAAATATTAAGAGAATTTAAACATGAACCAGGAAAAATACGAATTCCCCCGATTTTGCAAAAAATGCAACTGCGACCTAGAATTAGATGATTATGCCATTGACACACATACCTGCCAGAATAAACATACTTTTTTCTTTAAATGCCCCAAATGTGCTGACTATGTAGCCACGGCTATGTCAAATATTCCACAAGAAAAATGGAAAAATTTCATTGCGGCAGACAAAATCAATGAAGTTGAAGCTAAATATGAAGCCGCCATGAAAAGTCATTCTTAAAAATCATCAATCAATATGAATACTGAAACAACAAAAAGAGCATTTTACCAACAACCCCTCATTATTATTTTTGTATTGTTTATCGCCGGTTTCTTTTTGGTGCAACATTTTGCTATACAAGCACTTTCGGATGAGCCATTAGTACTAACAAAGGCAAATCCACCTAAAATTATTATGTATGGCACCCAAAGTTGTAAATACTGCTTTATCGCAAAATCTTTTTTCGATAAACATAACCTACCCTTTATAGAATACGATATAGATCGCTCAGAAAAACACATGAACATGTTCCGTTTATTAGGCGGAAGAGGAACCCCTTTAATCATTATTAACGAAGATATTATTCATGGATTTAATGAACAACTGATGCGAAAAGCACTTTAACCCGAGGCTTTTTTACTAAAGCTATAGGTTCTTTAAACTAAAAAACAAAAGGTATAAAACCATGAAAATTTGGGTCGATGCCGATGCTTGTCCTGTCGTAATAAAAGAAATTTTATTTAAAGCAGCTGAGCGCACACAAACTAACATGACGTTAATTGCCAATCACGCCATGCGCATTCCCAGCTCAAAAGTGATTACTTTTATGCAAGTATCTCACGGCTTTGATGTAGCAGATAACGAAATTGTTGCCCGACTAGATAAAGGGGATTTAGTCATCACCAGTGATATCCCCTTGGCTGATGAAGCCATTGAAAAAGGTGCCACCTGCTTAAGCCCGCGGGGAGAGCTTTACACACAGGCAAACATAAAATCTCGTTTAAATATGCGCGACTTTATGGATACGCTCCGCTCCAGCGGTATAGATACCGGTGGCCCACCGGCGTTAAGTAAAAATGATAGAATGACGTTTGCCAATCACCTAGACAAAATATTAACCAATGGCACGCCCAAAACATAACGCTAATCAAAGATAAGACTTAAGAGAGAAGTATGAGTACAGAACAAGATTTACAGACTCGCAGCGAATCAAAATGTGAGCTATGCAGTAGCAGCAACCTTTTAAACGTATATGAAGTCCCTCCCATATCGGATACTAGCGCAGATCAATGCCTGTTAATTTGTGGCACCTGTAACCAACAAATCAATAACCCGGATAAAGTTGATGTTAATCATTGGCGCTGCCTAAATGACAGCATGTGGAGTCAAGTACCTGCTGTACAAGTGATGGCATGGCGCATGTTAACGCAATTAAAGCATGAAGGCTGGCCACAAGATTTATTAGACATGTTATATCTGGAAGATGATGTACTTAACTGGGCAAAAGCAGGTGAATCAAGTGCCATTAATGATAAGGTAATTCACAAAGACAGTAATGGTGCAGTACTTGAAGCGGGTGACACGGTAACCTTAATAAAAGACCTCAACGTTAAAGGTGCAAACTTTACCGCGAAACGCGGCACTGCAGTACGAAATATTTCACTGGTTGCCGACAATGCAGAACACATTGAAGGACGAGTTGAAGGCCAACGCATCGTCATATTGACTCAGTTTGTAAAAAAATCAAATTAACTACCGGCACTCCCCCACCGAACCATTACGACAACGCTTATATTTCACCCAGATAGTACTACTCAATTTTGCACCGGTAAAATTTGCACCATCTATTTCTGCACCTTGAATAGATGCCTCACTTAACTCAGCTTGATTAAATTTGACTTTTAATAAACTACTTTCCTCAAATTTAGCTGATTTTAAATTAGCACCGGTAAAATCTGAGTTTTCTAAATTCGCTTGATTAAATACCGCCGCAACACCAGATATTTCAACAAAATTAGTTTGTATCATTTGTGCACGACTAAAATTAGCTTGATTCATGGTTGCTTTTTCAAATTGACACTGATCGCACTTCGTTTCATAAAAATCGGTTTTGTTTAATCGACTTTCTTTAAATATGGCTTGTTTAATTACTGCTCGACTAAGCCGCCCCTTATCAATAAAGGCAAATGAAAAATCTGCTGACGTTATTTTGGCATTATTTAAACGTACACGTTCCATTTTAGCCGCATTAAAGTTTGTGTTTTCTAACGTAGCAAAACTAAAATCTGCATTGTGCAAGCGAGCCTTAGATAAATTACTGTTACTAAAGTTTGCACGCCTTAAAATAGCACTATCTAAATCAACCCCCGTTAAATCTAAATTACTTTTGTCACAGCCAGTCCAGTTAACGCCTGCTCGAGGCTCATCACTGCATTTAGCTTGCACCATAGAAATAGACAGTACAAAAATAAAGCCTATAGAAAAAATCAATTTTAAACCCAATCTCATACTGCATTCTCTTTGTTTTTATCGCTTATCGCTTCTTTTTAAGGGAACGAATTAAAAATCGTGATGAGTGCAGAGCATAACGCACTCGGTTTGATACTGGCAAGGGTTCACTGCATATCATCGCCGCGATTATTTCAGACGATAAAAAAGCACTGGTAAATCCTCTTGCCCCATGTCCCGTATTAACAAACAACCCTGGCAATGTTTTTGCCAATGGATACTTATGTGCCGGTTTACCTTTATATAAATCAGTATAATCGTTTTGCATCTGTAAGTGGCAATTAACGACACCTACCACAGGTACTCTATCAGAAGTCACTGCACGTACCGAAGCTCTGCCACTCGATTGGCTCTGTTCTGTAAATAAGCCCTTAACCCATTGATTTAAATATTGAAAATTGGCTTGAAACTCATTTTTTCTTAACGATGTGTCACAATCATCTAACTCAAAACTTGCACCGGAAACATGCAGATTTTTATACTCTGGCATTAAGTACCCATCAAAAGATAACGGCATTTTAAGCTTTGTGCTTTGCCTATTTACATTATAATAACTTAATTGACCTCGTGCCGGCTGGCAATGAATATGCTTAAGCACCTTAAAACGTTTAACCTGCCAAGCATTAGCCAACACAAGACACGTTGTTTTATGAATAAGCTCACCCGATGAGCGATATAAGTGCCATTGATCATGTTTATAATCAATTGACTCCACTGATGTATCAAGCGTTATTGTCAGTGCATCACCCATCTCCCTCACCATGCAATGCATTATTTCATGGGGATAAACACATGCTGCCTTAGAAAAATAATGCACTGGCGCATCGATCTTTACACCACTTAACTCACTGGCACACTGAGCATCTAACACTTCAGCCAATGACGATGTTTGTGGATAATTGGCCATTTGTTTTTTTATGCGTTCGCTATGAGCAAGCTGCATTCCACCCGTTTGTTTCCAACACGTTTGATGCGGATCTAATTGCTGTAAACTGCGCAAGGCGTAAAAATAAGCCGAGGTATAAAATTCAGCGTCGGCTGAGTCTTGCAAACTCAAGCGTGGCATAATCATCGCCTGAGGGTTACCCGACGCTTGAGCACCTATTTGACTTCCCGCATCAATTATTTCCACTGAATAACCCCGTTTAATCAACGCCCATGCAGAGGTGAGTCCGGCAATGCCTGCTCCTATCACGGTAATTTTTTTAATCCATTTTGCTTGTTGCAAGCCTTCACCCTCATACCAAGGTTGAGAATTTTTTACTTTAGATGCTTGAACACTATTTTGGGCACCGTTCACCCTGCCCACTAACATATGTCGTTTTTTACCCGTTCCACTGACTTTTTTTACTTCAAAACCCACACTCATGAGCCCTCTTCGAACAAACCCAGCGGCGGTATAGGTAGAAAACGTGGTATCTATTCGGCTTAAGCGCTGAATCTGTAAAAAGACATTGTCACTCCACATGTCCGGGTTACAGTTAGGTGCAAAGCCATCCAGAAACCAAGCATCAATGGGGGCTGTAAGTTGGCTTAACATTGTGTGCACATCACCAATCATTAATACCAGTTTTACCCTGCCATCCAATAAATCAAATGAATGAAACCCATAACTGGCCACTTGATAAACCGCTTGCAATGGTTTGGCAATATGCTGTAATTCTGGCCATGAATGTTGCGCTAAAATGAGATCACTTAATGTAAAAGGTGTGTTTTCAATGGAATAAAAATGCAAACATTGATGCACTTGGCTCAATTCTAACCAATGATTTACGGTTGTTAAAAAATTAAGCCCTGAACCAAAACCGGTTTCTGCAATAACAAAATGTTTTTTATTCGCACCTTTAAAGCGTGAACGTAACTGGTTATGATGAATAAACACATGTTCTGTTTCTTCAATGCCATTAGACACCGAAAAATAAACATCATCAAATTCCGGGCTATAGGGCTGACCTTCTCGCCATTCAAGTTTTGCATAATTCATAAGGGGATTATACTATTCTCTTTTGAGCCTGTATTAAATTTATGAAAACTCAGCAAGCCTATAAACACTGTTTGAATATCGCAAAAAACCACTACGAAAATTTTCCCGTGGCATCTTGGTTTCTGCCTAAGCGTATGCGTTATCCTATTGCTACGGTGTATGCCTTTGCCCGGCGAGCAGACGATTTTGCAGACGAGGGGGATCTAACTGATAAGCAGCGCCTTTTCGAGCTCAGTCAACTAGCCTATCAAATTGAAGCACTATACGCTCACAAAACCAGTGAAGACCCAATTTTAATAGCCATAGCAGATTGCGTAGATAAATTTAACTTACCTAAAGCGCTTTTTCTCGACCTAATCGATGCATTTAAACAGGATATAACACAGAAACGCTATGCCGATTTTGGCGAATTAATGCAATATTGTCGTCGTTCGGCAAACCCCGTTGGCCGCACTATGCTGCATTTTTATGGACAAACAGACCTTAAAAGTTTGGCGCAATCAGATGCCATATGCAGTGCATTACAGCTAATTAATTTTTATCAGGATTTAGCACAAGATTATAACGAAATGCAACGTATTTATATCCCACAAGATGAAATGCAAGCCACATTGGTGAACGAATCTAACTTTAAAAATAACCTTACCGATGGCCCAATGGTAGTGCTAATGCGTAAGCAGTATCAACGTGCACATAAGCTCCTGCAAAGCGGTGCTCCTTTGGGTAAAAGCCTTAAAGGCCGGTTTGGTTTTGAAATACGCCTTATTATTGCGGGTGGTTCACGAATTTTAATTAAACTCGACCAACAAACTAATGATGTTTTTAGTCGGCCACGACTCGGTTTTAAAGATTGGATTTGGATTTTTTGGAAGGCATTGCGTGCTGAATAGTTACGTATTTTTTAGGTCGCTATACCCAAAAAAAGCGAGTACACATACTGAGTGCTCGCTTTCATTATAGACGCTATGATAAATTAACCTAGATTAATCTAGGGTTAAGCATACATAGCTTTAGCTTCTTTGGCTTTTTTGGCTTCTTCCGCCGAATAAGCCTTGCCCGCCCATGCCATGTCATAAGCAATTTCTTCATTACCATTTTCACAAAGCTCTAGCACTTTTTCAAACAACGGCTGAAAGGTTTGTGATTTATGTGAATCTTCATGTTCATTAAAAGAGTCCCAAAACGTAATAATTAACGCTTCTTTGCCTTTAAGTTCGCTTTCAACCGTCTGGCCAACCGTTGAGCCTTCATTTGAAACCGCACCGCTGTTCAAACAAACAAAACCACCGACAAAACCCGTTTCAGAATGAAATGTTTTTACATTTTCACATAACTCTGCAACCCGTTCTTGAAGATCATCCACCGAGTACTCATCTTTTAATATAACTCGATTGATTGTCACTATACCGTCATGTGGAAAACCTGCAATTAAACCTGACATATTCTATCTCCTAGAACCTTATTAAATAAATTAATGAATGAATAAAATTAAACTGAGGAGAGTATATTAGGTTTTGCTAATATTAGTCAAGCATTCCCTCATATTAATTTAATTTATTGATAAATGGATCTAACTTTTCATATTATTACGTTTAAATTAATAAAATATTGAGTTAACTCATTGTTTTATTTAATTAATTACGATATACAAAGGCATAAAAAATTGAACTACCACTATTTTTTTCTTTATTTTCAGATGCTTATCACTTAACTTATGACTCCACTTAGCAAGCCCCATATAAAAAATAAACCCATATGAACAAAGATATTCATAAAATTCTCAGCACACAATTTCTCACCGCATTTGCTGACAATGCCGTGCTTTTTATTACCATCACCATGGCTATGCAACAATTAAAGATTGGCGCCTGGTATATACCAGCATTACAAGCCTCTTTTCTGGTAGCTTACGTGGTGTTTGCCCCTTGGGTGGGGCGCCTTGCTGATGTCTGGCCTAAACGCCAAGTTATGGTAGTGGCCAATTTAATAAAAGCATTGGGGGCAGGCTTGCTACTGTTAAACATTGAGCCGATATTAGCTTATGGAATCATTGGGCTGGGGGCCGCTATGTACAGTCCCGCTAAATATGGGATTTTGCCAGAAGTGGTAGATAAAAACACCCTGGTTAAAATTAATGGCTGGGTAGAAGGCTCAACCATTTTCGCCATATTAACCGGCACATTAGCGGGTGCTATGTTTGCAGAATACTCTATCATTGGCGCATTAATTTCGGTTATTGCACTCTATTTAAGCTCGGCTATTTTCGCACAAACCATAAAACATAAGCATATTGTTGGCCACCCATCTAAAAATGCATTAAGCGTCTTTTATACTCAAACACAAAGTTTACTCGCATCAAGTACCGCACGTTTTGCCATTTTAGGCGTAGGTATGTTTTGGGCAGCAGCGACCGTGCTACGTGTATTGCTTATCGCCTGGGCTCCGGCCATTTTAATGCTTAAGTCAAGCACAGATATTGCTGGCTTAACGCTGTTTATTGCCATTGGTATTGCCATAGGGGCACTGCTCGCGCCCAAACTCATTCCATTAACCCATCTTAGCCGAACGAGTCTCGCCGCTTATGCGATGGGCATAACCATCATTATTTTGTCACTCATAGACTCACTTTGGGGGGCTCGCTTGGCACTGTTATTTACCGGAATTTGTGGTGGGTTGTTTGTAGTGCCAATTAACGCAACATTACAAGAAATTGGCCACCAAACCATGGGGGCTGGAGGGGCTGTCGCGATAGAAAACTTTTTTAATAATTTTGCCATGCTAATCGCCACTGGCATTTATGCAATAGTCGCCGGGGCAAATATCAGCCCTGTCACCACTATGGCAAGTTTGGGCGTCATGGTAATTATACTCATGTTAATTATTTCAAGGCATAAGCCAAAAAATAATGATTAACTTAATGACAGTGATGGAAGACCGTGGGAACTAGAAACACTGGGTGCCCAGTTATAGCGCTAATAGCTAAATTTTGTGCTATATATGTTAAGAGCATATCAAGACTGGTTAGGAAACATTAAGTGAACACACATTCAAAAATAGCTAAATCAAACCGCTTTTTTAACCTCTCTTCCATAAGAAATAGAATATGGTTAGGTTTTACGCTAATTTTATTCATTTTGTTATTTATTTCATTAAATACACTGGGGCAGTTTAGCCGCCTAAATAAAGGCATTAACCAGGTCACCAGTGATATTCAGCCCGTAGTATTAACGGCTCAAAACCTTGAAGCTAGGTTAGAAGCCACCAGTAACATGCTAGGATTTTATTTACTCACCAAGGAAGACAGTTATAGAAAAAACTTCTTAACTCAGCTAAATTCTGTCAAAAATGAAACGATAAAACTCTCTCAATATAAATTAGTCACTGGAAATGATGACTATTTACGTATTGTTACCGAGGTTCAAAATGATATTAATGTATTAGAAAGTTACCGTGAAAAAATGGTCGAACTGGTTGCAGATCCGATGAAAAATATACCGGCTCAAAAACTTGCCAACCAAAATCTTAATCCAGTCTCTCGAAAACTACAATCCATGATTGGCCTAATGATTGACTCTGACTTTGAAGAAGACAGTGAAGACGGAAGCCGCGATAAATTTAGACGCACATTATTTGACTTACGCTTTTATAATATAAAAATCACCAGTGAATTACGCAATTATATGGCCTTTAGAAGTCAAACCAATTTGCAAAATATATATGATATTGAAAATTTGATAAACGCTAAATTAAATTTTATTGAGTCCAATGCAAACATGTATACTTTTGAACAATCTGATTTAATGGCGTCTTACATAAAAGCAGATAAGCAATATTTTAAAGATTTAAAAACGCTGGCAAAAATACACTCAACCGACCGTTTTCGAACCGATATTTTTTTAGTAAAGACTGAAATAGGCCCGCTCATTAAAAAAATTGAAACCAATTTAGGTTCATTAGTTGACACATTAAAAACCCTAATAACCCGCACCAGCAATACGCTTCATGATGAAGCATCAGGCGCGAAAAACCAAGTGCTCACAGGGATGATTATTGGGCTTCTTGTAGGCTGCATTATTGCTTTTTTAATTGCCCGCATGATTACCATTCCCATTAATGATGCCATGTATGCTATGAATGACTTGG
>UOFF01000448.1_pt1 | contig 16261 bp, 17 predicted proteins | sample 1990091 | NCBI WGS metagenome assembly UOFF01 (sample SAMEA4728526, study PRJEB27164) | hydrothermal vent metagenome | biome: marine basaltic hydrothermal vent biome; feature: marine hydrothermal vent; material: mineral | place: Pacific Ocean | collected 2011-06-14/2011-07-23 | depth 1741 m | reverse complement strand
TAACATTTCATTTTTTTCTTCATCTGTCCAGTTCCACATAAAGGTAATGCCGCTTTGTTTAAGTAGTTCGATACTTTTTTTATTGTCACGTCGTGAAGTTTCATTAATTTCTGCGCCTACTTTTTCACCTGTTTCTTTTAGTAATTTTTGTAAATCGTTCGGTAGCTTTTTATAAAAACGATTGCTTACAACTAAACTACCAATGCCGTTAGTTAGAGGAATGTTTGATGCGTATTTTAGTTTAGTGTGCCATTGCATCGCGAGTGCGCCAAACGGTGAGTTATAAACCGTGTCTATGCTGCCGTGGTTAGCTGAAAGTTGTGTGTATACATCCATAATAGACAGTGGTACAGGTGAAATCCCTGCGGCACTAGAAAAGGCTTCACCCATGGGGTCGCCTTGCCATAACCAAATGTGACGGGTTTTTAATTGTTCGAGTGAGTTGATAGGATGTTTCGAAAAAAAATGTAAAAAACCGACTTCTGGCCATCCGAGTAATTCAAATCCTTTATTTCTAAAGCCTTGTGTAATATCAGGCATAATGCGTTTGCGTACATAATCCGATTCTTCGGTGCTTTGAAAAAGAAAAGGCATTTCAAGTACGCGTGCAGGTGAATATATTCGCCCGATTCCATAACCCGTAAAAAAAGCCCCTTGTAATTGTTGGCTACGAATTTTTCGTAGCACATCGGGTTCGTCTCCCATAACACCACCGGGGTAAACTTTTAAGACTAAACGTCCGTTACTTTTTTGTTTGAGTTCGTCAGACCAGTTATTAATGCTTTTCATCCAAGCTGTGTCGGCAGGAATAAGAGTGGCGAATTTTAACGTGTATATTTTTTCGGCATGTACAGTGGATGTGAAAAATAAAAAAATTAAACCGGTGTGGATTAAATTTAATTTAAATGATAAAAAATGGATATATTTTTTTAAAACCATTCCGATTCCTTTTTCAATAGTAATATCGCCTTGCGTTGTGCAATGGCGTTAATAAGTAACATATCAATATTGTTTGTGTTTTGTGTTTGAATAATTTTTGTTAGACGGTTATGAAAGTTTTCTTGGTCGAATTTTTGTCTATCTAAATATTGGGCTTGTAATAAATCAGCGATAAGTAATTGGTTGTTATTGAGTGCGCGCGCTTTAGCAAAGTGTTTTTCAGAAAGGGAATAGTTGCCGCCAAGCATGGGAGAGCGGCTGCCATTATATACTCCAAAAAACAAGTGTGGCCCCGCCATGAAAAAGGTTTCGTCAAGGTCGATGACGCGTTGCATTAATATGACGGCTCGGGGCAGGTCGGCAATGGCTTCGGCTTTGTCTCTATTATGATCGATCCATTTTGCCCAATTCGAGGCAGCCCAAAACAACGCTGCTATATTGTTCTTATTTAATGAATTTACTTTTGTTTGTAAAGCATCAAGCTTTCCCGAAAGCAAGTTTTTCGTTAAGCCATTTTGTTGTAAGTTATAAAGTGCGTGGTTTAAACCTCGACGATAAAAAGTAGCAGCGCGGGGTGAATTTGTATCTTCAATGAAACCATAAGCATAACCATAGTAGGCCTCGGCAGCATAATTGCGTAATGGTTCATTGTTGGGTGCGTTAATTATCATGCCTTCCATTAAGGCAATGTTAGCGGGCATGGCATCATTAGCGAGCTGTAAATCTGGCTCGCGTTTTAATGCCGTCATGCCTCCTTCAATCATGGGCATTGAGGCTTTAACGGTGAGCTCGTTTATGGAGCAGGCGCTGAGTTGAATAATGGCTAAAACAAAGTAAATGCGTACTAGAAAATTCTTCATATTGTTTTTTTATGTGGTGATGTAAAGTTAGCGTAATTGGTTATCTGCCAAAAGTCTATTAACTCCATTTTTTTGTTCTCATTCCAATGCTTTGTGTTGGAATGCATAAGGATTTAGCCGGTTGCCTTTAAAAGGTTTAAATGAAAGGGTTGTGTGGGGTAGAATTCCCACGGGGACCGTGGGAACTAGAAAACTTCATGCCCTTAACTTAATGGCAGTGACGGAAGCCGTGGAAACTAGAAATTTATGGTTAAAGCTATTTTTAAATTTAAGCATAATCAGTTTGTCTCCAATTCACTAGAATATCTTTAATGTGCCCGTCCATTACTTTAAAGGGTTTTAGGGGTTTGCTGTTCCAGAGGCGAGGAAATACACGACGACGGGTCGGAAAAATGAGCCCGTCAAAGGTTTTATGGTCTTCGCAAATATGGCTGCCGATAGCAAGTGGACTGATAATATCAGCGGAGTAATCTTGGCGCGTGAGCAACCCTTTTTGGTCAAAATAAAATACCTGTTGTTTGCAATGTGTCGGAACATGGCTGGGGTAGCGCACATTTAGGGTGCTGAGAACGCTGCCGTCATTTTCGATATAGTCTTGGCCCTGGTGGTATTCAAAACCTTTGTTTTGAAAAATATAAGGGCTACAGCTGTAATTCCAGAGTGCATAGCCGAGGAAATAGACTAAGTCCATGTGGTCCCAGTGCAGCCGGGGTTTGGTTTTTAAGGCGTCGCTATTGCTGTAGTTGCGTTCGCAGTAAATTTTGTCGTTGGCGTTGTAAATATAGACGTCATAGCCATCAAAAATGCTGGTGTGACCTTCTTCAGGGAAGTCATGAATACTGACATAGGGTTTATCAGTAAAAATATTAGCGGTGATATTGGGTAGCCAAGGCGATTTAAATTTTGTTAGCAGTATAGGGCCAAAAATGTCTATTTGCATTTGCACAGACTCAACCATCTGCCAGCGGTCGATGCCGCCATGGGCATTACAAATGCGATTTATTAGGTCATTGGTGATCATTGCTGGCTCCCGGGGTTGCCGTTACCCGGTGCAATATCACTCGGGCGAATCATAAAAATAGATAAAGGCTCAAATTATGAGGTTCAACCATGTGGACAATGCCCACATACTTAATTTAATGCTAGAATGATGACTTGTCAATTATCTTTTTGGTAAAACAGTGCAACAAACCCATTATCACCATGGAGATTTAAGAAACACATTGCTGCACGTCGGCATAGACATGCTGAATGAAAAGGGCATTGCGGGCATCAGTTTGCGTGAAATTGCGCGTACCATCGGGGTTGGGCATAACGCGCCCTATCGGCATTTCCGTAATAAACAGCAATTGTTAGAAGCCATTGCCGAAGATGGTTACCGGCTGCTCAAGGCGAAAAATACCCGGCTTGAACTCGAGTTTGCGAATGACCCAGAAGGGCAGATATTTGAAAGTGCAATGCACGTCATTAGCATGGCGGCCGAGCAGCCTAATTTATTTCAGTTAATGTTTGGTGGTTATCTCATGCCAGAAGACTGTGGTGAAAATTTGAAAACGGCGGCCGATGAGGCGATGCTGAGCTTAATTGGCATTATTCGTAATGGCCAACAAAAACAAGTGTTTATTGAGGGAAACCCGATGACGTTGGCATTAAGCACCATGTCAATGATTCAAGGGGTGTCGGTGATGATGTCTTCAGGTAAGTTGAAGGTGAAAGTGTCGTCACTGCCCAATGCTAACCGACAAACCTTATTGCGGGGTATGGTGTTGCAGTTATTTGATGTGTTTTTGCAGGGCTTGAAAAGATAATTGTATTGAAAGAGGTGTAACTATTTTTAGGTTATAGAGTGACTCTGATTTCTGGGGTTAGATGCTTATACGATTGATTTAACCCGACTATTTTATTATTAGGTTGAAATAGTCGGGTTAAATCAAAATTTAAAATTAATATGCGAAATGATGCTTTTTATGGGTTCTAAACGCATTTTTCTTAGGCTTAATTTTAGCAATTGAATTACGCTCAACTAAACCAGTATAAAACGAAGTGACATGCTCGGGCTGTTCGAAAGCGGTGATGTTTAATGCCAAGTTAGGCACGTAAAGATTGCCATTAATCGTTACAATATCAGACGGGGTTAATACGCCTTTAATTACACCGTTGCTGTCTACGCCATCAAAGTCACTATATACATTAATAGCTGTACCTTCAGTGTTTACACGCATAATGTGATTGCCGTGAAACGAAGCGATTAAAATAGTGCCGTCATCATCAACAATTAATCCATCCGGTGAGTCAACGCTATAGGCCATTACAAATGGGGTGCCAGGTGTGCCGTCAGCTAAAATAGGTACTTCAACAATGGCGTCATCACCGGTGTTAGCCACATAAAGTATGCTGAAATCTTTGTTAAAGTCTAAGCCATTCGCACCAAAAGGTGGGTAGCTTTGGGTGCCGAGTAAATCGTGTGATAGCCATGCTTCTGGCGTGCCACCATCAGGTGGAATACGCCAAATGGTTGATTGTATTGAGTCAGAAACATAAACATTGCCTACTGCATCAAAGGTTAAAACGTTGGGCAGTGGGCCTGCATTAGGGTTATTAGGCGTTAAATCAGGAAGTTGGCTGAAAACTACCGCATCGCCGGTAATAGGGTTAACGTCTAGCACTTGTCCTGTGCCCATATCGAGAATAAGTAGTTTGCCACTGTTGGGGTGAAAGTCTAAATCTAGCAACATACCGCTTGATGGGGTAACGTCAATTGTGCTGAGTAACTGTCCTGCCAAATTGAATTTATGCACTTGGCCTGGTAACGGTGGGTTTCCTGGCTGAGGTGGTAGTTGAAGTGTGGATACATAAATATTGTTATCCGCATCTTTAGTAATGCCTTCAGCGGCAGCGCTGCCGGCAGGAAGCAGTGTAAATGTCTTAGTTTTGCCTCTTTCCCACGCAGATACGGTGCTGGTAAGGCCAATTGCTGAAATAATAAGTGTTGAATAGAATAATGATTTTATTGTTTTTTTAAGGTGAAGCGATTTCATTTTGGTTCCTAATTAGGTTGTAAAAATTCCAGCTCGACAAGTACAAAATATATAAGCGCATGAATTAATTGGTGTTATTAAAATAACGTGTCTTAAAAATGTAAGAGCTAGCACAGGCGTGCAACTTTAGAGTGCATAATAAGCGAAATGTTTCAATTAAGTGTGAATCTAAATCCCAAATTTGAAAATAAGTGCTATTTCATTGGGGATAGAGTAATGATTTTACGGGTGATTTCTTAATGATGTGTGCAATTTAAGTGGTGTACAATAACAGGGTAATAAGAAAATTACTGAGTGTAATTTAATGCTATGAATGAGTTGTAGTAAGACGGTGTCTTAATGATTTGTTTTTAATGCAGTAGAAAAGAGTCACATAATAATGCAAGCACAAAAAGTTTCAGTCAATATTAGTCTGCAAGGTAAAAATCTATTTATTGCTTATTTACTCTGGTGGTTTTTGGGGTGGGCAGGCGTTCATCGATATTATTTGGGGCGAATTAAAACCGGCATAGCGCAATTACTGTTGTTGATTATCGGTTCAATCATGGCTTTTTTTGTGATTGGTTATGCATTGGTTTTTGCATGGTTCATTTGGTGGGCGTTGGATGCTTATTTTACATATAAAATGGTGCAAGAAGAAAATGTTAAACTGGGGGTTGTTAATTCAACGTTTTCATTTTCTAAATCGGGTAGTTTAAGCAATGAATTAGATGAGCTTGAAAAGCTACATGCATTGTATGAAAAAGGCGCCCTTACAAAAGAGCAATATGAAGAACGTAAATCTGCATTGCTTTAGCTATAGGGTGTTATTAAATAATGTTAAGGATTGGTTATGAAATTAATTAATAGACTTATATTTTTTGTCATTGTGATGGTAGGGCTTATCTCTTGTGCGGACAAAACAGTTGAAAGCGCACCAAAGCCCCAAAAAGAAAAAACCATTGTTGAAATTGAGAATGAATTAAATCAATTGGCATTGGCGATGAATCAATTAATTGGCGATGCGAAATGTGAATCAAATGATCAATGCCAAGTGGTTGAATTTGGCAGTCGCCCTTGTGGTGGGCCGGCAAGCTATAAAGCATATTCAAGTTTAAATACGGATGTGCCGTTGCTACTTAAAACGTCTAAAGCGCATGTCGGGTTGTCGAAAAAGTATAATGCAATTAAAAATATAGTATCAATTTGCTCAGTGCTTACGCCGCCGCAGGTGTCGTGTAATAAAACATGCATAACTCAAAATGTTAATATTTTGATTCAGTGATGTATATAATTTTTTTAATGGGCAGTCAGAGTATTACTACCAGTAAGTTAATGGATACTGTGCTTTAGTTTTTTCTCATTCCAATGCTTTGAGTTGGAATGCATACGTTGGCTGTCGGTAGAGTGAGGTATGAGTTCCCACGGAGGACCGTGGGAACTAGAAAAATGTTAATATTTTGATTCAGTGAGGTATGAATTCCCACGGAGGGCCGTGGGAACTAGCGAACTGCATAGGCATGTAATTTAATGGCAGTGCCTTGCTAGGGGAGGGGCTTCATTAATGCTAGCCATCTAATATTTTAGCTAAATTGTATTGCTGTTGTAATATTCTTAATGGTAAAAATAAAGGTTCAGGTAAGTTATATAAGCTAAACATACTCCATTCTATTTTTTTATTTTCAAAAACATCTGAATTTTGAACGACATAATCTTCAGCAATAATATAAAGCGTTGTAGTATGCATATCGTTAGAAAAAATATTATTGGTATAGGGGCCGGGGTGGCAGTCGCTAATATTAATGCCGGCTTTATTTAAGCAAATGTGTTTGGCAGCAGTCTCAATGTTTTCTCCTTTATTTAAATAACCACCGGGACACTGCCAGCCAATAAAGCGGTTATTTTCAAAACGTTTGCCTAAAAGAAGTTTTTTGTGCTTAATCACCAGAGTGGCAACCGCACTGGCAACAAAATTGGTGTTGGACAAGATTCACCCGCGTTTATTTTTGCTGAGTTATGAGTTTTTTATTTAAGGCTAAATAAAATATTCCTGCAAGGCTTATTGCATCGGTAATCTCACCATTTTGTGCCATGGCGAGCACTTCTTCAAAGGGCAGTTTTCTCACTTGAATATCTTGTTCGCTGGTTTCTAATTGTTGAATGCCTTCATTTAATTCAGTGGCCAAATAGACGTAACCTTTTTCGTCGGTAACGGAGTTTGAGGGGTGAAGCTGTAGTAATTTTGTGATGGTATTGGCTTTTAACCCGGTCTCTTCTTCCAGTTCTCGATTCGCGGTGGCTTCTGGGTCTTCATCTTTGGGTGAGCCGCCCATGGGAATTTCCCATGACCATTCGTTTAAGGTGTAGCGAAACTGCCCCACAAGCCAAGTGTTTCCCTCTTTATCAATGGGGATAATACCGACTGCTTCATTTTTGAAGCTGACTTTGCCATATATACAGGGTGCACCGCCGGGGTTAATCGCTTTGTGTTCTTCAACTTTTATCCAGGCGTTGTTGTACACCGGTTGGGTGCTGAGAGTTTTCCAAGGGCTTTCTTTATGGTCTTCCTGGCTAATTTTGTTCTTCATCGGTTTCGAGACCTTGTTTATGGGTGTCGTTAATGCGAATGAGTAATTGGCGAAAAGGAATAGTGTGTTCGTCTAAATCCCGTATTACTGAAATATAGGACAAATCACCCGTATTCCAGCAATAATCACCTGACTCCATGAGTTTAAAAATGTTTTTCAGGCTAGACTCAATCTCTTCCATATAAGGCCTTGATGCGCCCATGCCTTCTTCGTCATACTCTATCGAGGCGCGCATATCATCCAGTTCGTATAATGCGTCTTTTACCCACGCTACATATTCTTCTACCGTTCGTGCTCTTCGCATGAATAACCTCGTCTTATTATTAATAATATTAGTTGATTTAGGGCTCAAGTTCTGACAAATGCGTTGTTTTTATTGCCTGCGTTGGCGTTTTGGCCGGGTTTTATAGTGGTTTACGCTTGGCATTATTAAGCTGTAAGGGATTTTTTCAATGCTGCCATAAAGTGTGGTGGATTGTTGTAATATGTTTGCGATATCGCTTACGCATTCGTCATTCATCAAGAGTTTTTGCAGGCCTTGTATGCCACCATTTTGTACCTTAATTTCCTTATTGTGGGGCAGTGGGCCATCGATGGCTATTTTGAATAAAAAACGGGTCTGTTGGCGTAGATAGTTGAGAAATGTAGTGCAAGTTTGTTGTTTAGCGCTATCGATGCAGCCAACGCCGTGTCGGTCAGCTAAATTAAACAGGTGTTGATAGCTGCATTTGCATTTGAGTGACAAAATGCCTTTTTCAAAAGCGCAGGGCGCATTATTGATGCGCTCGTAGGTTTGTCTGTAATTAATTTCATCCATTAGGTCGCACCGGCATAAACAACGAGTTTATTTCTCATGCTCCATTACAATGGGTTTGTCCCGCTTTGCCATTAGCATTTCTTCAGCGGCCAGCTGGTTGTCTGCAAACATGACTTTTATATCTGCGATATCCGTTTCAGCCTGGTTGGCGCGAAGTTCACGGGTACATTTTTTGGCATCTTTGAATTTTTCGAAGGTTTCAACTAATTCAAGCTGTTTTAGCATGGCTAGTTCAGCCGATTCAATTTTATAGACATAGTAGGGCATGCGAACTCACAATAACGGTGTAATCTTATCGGGTATTATATCAAATTGCGGGTTTGAATGTTTCCCGAATATCTCCTGAATATTTAATAGAAATGTTAAAAATTTATCTTTAAGTGGGGTGTACGCGGTATAATCCACCTGTTCGAGGAAATATTCGGGTTAATCCCGTGATTAATTAACGATTGAGAGTTTTATGGACACAGATTTAAAAAAAGAGCTTGATGTGTTGGTAGCGTTACGCAAGGTCATTTCAGGCATGATACGTGATATCACACCCGAACCCGGCATGAAACACCCGTTGAGTGATGCTACGTTAGAAGATGTGAAGCAGGGTTTTTTGCTAATTGCCGCGCGTGAAAAAGAAATATCTGAAGCCTTGGGCAAGCCCAGTTTGCATCGCCCCGTTTATAAGGGTGATAAACCCAAAACCAATGTGATTAAAATGTATGGCTTGAAGAAGTCTAAGGATAAACCTAAAGATAAAAGTTAGAGGGGCGTTTATGAGCATCTCCCTCGGGGACAGAGCGCTATGACCCCGAGCTGATGCGCTTTTAGGGAGTTAGTTTATGGGCAATTTATCGCGCAATTTATCACGATCAAACCACCATTGGCCATTGGCAATTGCGTCTATAACCGTCGCCATGCGGGGCAAAAAGACTTGTGGGTCTTTAAGATCCATTTTTTCCATCCAAAAATCTAACGTATCTTGGCTTTTTACATCAGAGTGACGTTGGGCAACTTTGGTTATCATGTTTTTGGTTAAAAACGACAGACTATCGTGCTTTTCATCGGAGGCACGCATATCAACGATATATTGCGCGGTGACGGCGGCGATGGCAGCACCATCTGAATTATTGGGGGTTTCGTCAACGATGTAGCTCATCATGCCAATGGTGTATTCCGGGTCTACCGGGTAAGTGATAGATAACCAGACACCATGCACTAATGCGGTAATGGCCGCGGGTTGCTCGGTTTGATACATAATATCGCAGGCTTCAATGGCGCTGGCCCAATCTTCTTTATCAATGAAAACATCAAAGGCAGCGCGGGCTTCATTCCATGCGTTGTCATTTTGTTCTAGCCCTAATTGAACATTGGCGATATCCAGTTTAACTTTGGCTACGTTTATTGGGTTGGCATCGCGGGAAAATTGGGTGAGTTCAAACTGGTGGTTTCTTAGCTGTTCTTCCAAATAGGCGCGTGATTCCTCATCGGTAGAGGCTTCTAATATCCCGCTTTCGGGTCTTACTCCGGAGTCTTTCATATTTCTTTACTCAATAGCAACGAATTGCATTATCACTTTAATCTGACCCAATTATATGGGGATAAATTGTCGTTTTTCTACCCCTATATTTAGCTTGTAGGGTTTAACTGGGTTGCTGGTTAGCCGCTGTTATAACTGACGCGATGTCTTGTAAGCGTTGATTTGCTTGGCATACATGAGGGTCGTTTTCATCTAATGCTTTCAATAATTCAACACCCTGCTGAAAAACCATTTGTTGTTGCTCAGGGTCAAATAATTGCACGGCAAGCATTACGGCTGCTGATTTTTCGCTTAATAAGCAAGGCACCAGAAGGGTTTCATTAATGTAATTGTTTGGGCTGAGTAAATCGGCAATAAACGGGTGCTCAAGTAAGGTGAAATGTGCAACTCGTGCTTGTTCTTCCATTTCTAACTTAGAAATGCCCATCGCATCATTACCGACGGCCTTCCACATGCTTTGCATCATCATATTTAGCAGGCGTTTGATCATATCCTGAATTTCTGACTGGTCACCTGCCAGCCCAGCGCTGTCTTCATAGGTTTTGTCGAGGGTTTCTTTCATTTTAAGAATGAGCTCGACATCGGCGCTGGGGTCTAACTCGGTGACTTCAACGACAAGGTTTCGAAATTGGCTGATAAAGGCTTCAACATCACTGGCATCCTGCTTGCGGGCATCTTGAATATCAAACGGTTCTATTTCGACCTTACCAAATAATGGGTTATTATATTGACGTTTTAACATGCGTTCCCGACGTCCGGCGGTTTTGGAAAAAAGCATCTCTATGCTCATGAGGTTTGCTCCAATGCCCGGTCGAGGGCATCACTTAAGGTTGGTTCTTGCACTGGAAAGGCGATAGTTGAAAAAACATCAAATACTGCTAATAGACGTTCTAGCTGAGGGCGTTGTTCTGCTTCATAAAATACAATAACTTTACAGCCGGGTATGCGTTGAACCGTTGCCATGAGGGTTTCTAAGCTGCTAGTGCGGTCACGAAAATCGGATTGAAAGTTGAACTCAGCTACCACAACGGCAGGTTGTTGTTTTTTAAGTAACTTAGTGGCTTTACGCATGCTATCGACCTGTTCTACTGCAAAGCCTTTTTGCTGGTATAGCGAGGCGTAATTTAGGTAGCCACCCATTTCAACGATGGATAATAGCAGAGGTGTAGGCACGATATAATGAGTACGACGATAAAAATTGGGATTATATCATAAGTGAGTGCGATGGTTTTTTAGGTGTCAGTAGGATTCATTTATGCGCTAAACAGTGTTCAGGGTAATGCTTCAGCTTGCAACAGCAGCCCTAATGTTTTCCATTGAAATATTACCGCCACTGGCAATTAAGACCACGTTTTTTCCTTGTAGCCTTGGTTTTATGTCTAGTGCAACCGCCAGGGGGATGGCTGCGGCTTCTTCAATTAAATTATGCGTATGCTCCATCATTAATTTAATTGAAGCCCTAATGTCTTTGTCATCTGCAAGCAAAAAATCATCCACATACTCTTGCATGAGTTGTTGCGTATTTTCAATGGGCACACGTGTGGCAACACCTTCTGCAAAGGTATTCATTTCTGCTTCTACCATGGTTCCACTTTTCCAGCTCAGCTGCATGGCAGGGGCTTGGGCAGATTGAACCGCAATAATTTCAATGTTTTTATTAATAGCCTTTGCAACAATGCCTGTGGCACAAACACCACTGCCTGCACCCACAGGAACAATAATGGTGTCTACTATGGGAAGTTCTTCTAAAATTTCCAGAGCATAAGTGCCTACACCATGAACTAAATGTTCGTCGGTTGGGCCGACAAATTTTCCGTTTTGCTCATTAGCGATTTGTTTTATCCAGGCGCGCGCTTCATCAAAATCATCGCCATGATGTATGACTTTTGCTCCCATACCTTGCATGGCAGAAACTTTTCCGGGATTAGCGTTTTCTGGAACCGCAATGGTTGCACTAATACCATAGGCTCTTGCTGCATAAGCAATACTTTGTCCATGGTTACCGGTAGACGCGGTAAATAAACCATTCTCTTTCTCTTTGGCCGATAGGTTTGCCGCAAGGTTGAGCCCGCCACGAATTTTAAATGCGCCTACGGGTTGATGGTTTTCATGCTTGATCCACACGTTTGTGCCAAGTAATTGGTTAAGCGTGGGATAGCTATATAACGGAGTTGGGCTAAGGTGTTTATATACATTTTTGCGTGCATCATATACGTCTTTTATGGTTAGCATATTATCGGTTCAATTTTTGTGTTTATTACAGAGTTATAGAAAACTATAAAGTGAAAATAGTCTAACCTATTTTAAAATTTAGGTGTATCTATGATTCGAGCAAAAAGGTTATTAAGGTACTATTGAAAAATTTTGAGTGCTGGAGCTGCTTTCGCCATTACTATTAAAAAGCAGGTCGTTTACATTGGTATTAAAATTGAAATTAAATAATTGATTAAAATTAAACATGCTACTAAGTCTAGAGGTACCTATATTTATTACGTATAGCGAGTTAGGGGTAAATAGTGAAAGCGTATCATCCGTTACAGAAGGTATTCTCAGGCTGGCGCTATTACCCGATAAATAATGAATCCAAAAAGAGGTGTCTATTGCGCCTTGTGTTGAGTCAACACTGAGTGAAGTTATCGTTACAGACACAAAATTGGTAGATCCGACATCGCTCCAGTTAATTGTCATGTTATTTGCTGTGGATAAAGTTAACACCTGGTTTTCAGTGGGGGATGTTATGACAGGGGTATTTATTAAATTAAATGTAGCTGTTGTTGTCGTTGATCGTAATAAACTTGCATTTTGGTTTTGGATGCTCAGTTCGTTTAAATTTTTAATATAGTCGATGCCTAAGTCATATGAAACACGTGCTCCACCGGGTAATGTGCTTATAAAACTGCCCGAAGATGGAAGGGTTAATGCGGCGCTCAAAGGCGATTTAAACGTGGTAAAATTAAGCTCATCATTTGATGGTAGTAAAACGATATTTTCTATTGTGGCGTCAGTGGTGGTATTGAGTAAACTTAATGAATTATTTACAATAATATTTTTTGTGATAAATTCAAATTTCATTGAAGGATCGGCAAAATTTAAATTGATATTCGAAATAGTTTGCCCTGCTGTAGTGGTTACTTTTGTGGGCAAAACGGCTGCGGAAATATAACGTGTAATACCGGTAAGGTTATCAGCACTGCGAATAACGGCTATGAGTGTGTAGTCTCCTGCGCCTAACCCATTTGTGTCGTCAATACTGAAGTTTATATTTCCGTTTGTGATTGCATCAAGTGAGAGGTTAACTAAAACATTAGCATTGTCGCAACAGCTGGTGTCATTTTTTTCTTTAGCAAATACAATGAGTTCAAAATCATCAGGTATAGCTGGAATATTTAAAAGAGCGCCCTCTATTGTTGTGCCTTGTATGGGAAGTGCCGTAGGTGCTTCAGGGTTTACAATGGGGAGCTCAACCTGGCCATTGAATGGAATAATGTCATGAATGGTAGTAGAGAGTCTGCTGGTGCCAGCATTAGATACTTTATCCATTTGTCCTGTGATAGTTACCATTCCCGTTATATTATTGAATGTCACTAGGCCATTAGCATCTGTTGTTTTCGTAAACGCAGTACTGCCTTGAGAAAGTGTTACGGTGACTAGCTTATTTGAGTCATTGGCAGAATTTGTAACTTTAAAATTTTCGCCGATGAGTGATACTTTAACAATAACGCTATTATCGAGTGTGTTTTCTAAGGTGATAACGGTTATTTTGCCAGTAACAATATTAAACTGAGTTGTGGTGGCTTGAGAATCGCCATTAAAAATAGTGGATGCGGTATAAGTGCCTTCTGTTAAGCCGGTAAGCATGAAGGCTCCATTAGCATCCGGCGTGAGTACCTGATTAAAGTTATCACCAAAAATAACTAAAGGTGCTAAGGAAGGTGTGCCCGTTTGTAATGCGATACCCGACACAATTCCGGTGCTGGGTATTGATAAATTAAGCGTGCCCAAATCTAAATTAATGTTGTCATCAATTGTTTGTTGAACAGGTGTCGTTGTTGAAATTGCGCCATTAAATCCGTTTGAAGTTGCGGTAATTGATACGTTAATTGATGTGCCGAATACAGGAACTAAAATACTAAATCGGCCGTTCACATCGGTAATTCCCTGCTGGCCTGTGCTAGTGAAAATGAGTATATTTTGTAATGGGGTGTTGCCATTTCTAACAGTGCCAACCACGGTTTCAATGTAGTCTGTATTTATTACAGCGCCATGCCAGCCTCCTTTAGAAATGACTTGTTTTGCTTCTATTAAAGCACCATTAGCGCTAACCAGGCCTTGGCGAGCCGGAGTGAATTCTGCTGAGCGATTAACCCAGTCATTTAAATTATGATCAAAAGAATAAATGTCTACCAATGTACCCGGTGGCAAGTTTTGATCATTGGGAATAGTTAGATCAAGTGGCGGGTTAAAGGTTGCGTTGGGGGGTTGAATAGTGACAAAGCTGCTGGCATTTGCTCCCGCAGTGGTGGGTAATGGCATAGGAAGTTCAGCAAGCGGCACAGGTGTTGCCGACACATTACTAGACCCTTGCAAGTTAACACCATCAAATTTTATTATTACATCAGCACCGTTTGAGTCGAGAATAATACTGCCATTGGTAGCGCTAATGCCACCTGCTATATTGCCAGCATTTGCCGTAATAGTGGTTTGTGCCGTTAATGCGTTATTTAAATTGGGCAATGTAATAATTTGGTTAAGGCTGGTAAAAGCGTCAGTGCCAATAGACGTGGCAATATTTAATGTGCCGAAAAATGAGCCGGTGTCACCTGAGGCCGCAGAACCATCAATTTCAATAACATAATTTCCGGGTAATGTATTGGGTAAAATAAAAATGCCATTTGAGTCGGTGACGGTGGTTTGGCCGGTGGCTTTAAGAGTAATATTTACACCGGGTAGCGGGTTTCCAGAGTTCTGTTTAATAATGCCGGTAAACGTGGTTTTGTTGGTAGGGTTATTTGGATCTATCGGAGATGTGTTGTCATCATTTGTGCAGGCGACTAAGGTTAAAATAAATAGAATAAAAAACCCTATAAAAAAATTGTTTTTAATTGTCATTTCAAAGAACCCTTATTACTTGAAACTGTGGTTAATAAAAAATAGATTATTTTAAATAAATATTTAATAACGGTAGAAAATATAAAAATATGTATTATGAAATGATATAAAAGATAAAAAGACTGGATGAATTTTATGAGAGATATTAATGCTTGTCTAGTAAGGGAGAATGCCTAATTTAATAGGTGTTTCATACTAGCGAGTCATCAAAAAATGATGCAAAAAGAAAAATATTGAGTAATTATTCAGCGTATTTAAAAGTAGTTTTTCTAGCTCCCACTGTCACTGCCATTAAGTTAAGCTTGGGCACTTTTCCAATGGGGATGGACCGCGCTTTTTGCGCTCCGTCCCCTCAACCCATGCCACCAAGAGTTGACAGGGCTTTGATCCGACTCCGTAATGCTCTTGGTGGTATCAAAACTGGGGTCAGAGCGCTAAAAAGCGCGGTCTGACCCCAAACACTTTGGAACGAGAAATATCTCATGTTCCTTAACTTAATGGCAGTGACTGTTCTCTGTGGGTACTCATAACGAACAGAAAAATTAAAATCCGTACATCATACCTAAGCGAAAGAAATATTTCATTTTACCTTGAGGGCCATCAAGGTCTTGATATATAGGGGTGCCAATCTCAAAGCCCATCATTGCGCCGTGAAAAAGCATGTAATTCATACCAAATAATAAATCAAGTCGAGTGCCGCCTTGAGCAGTGGTAACCGCCGGGGGAGCACCCAGTGGAATGGTTGAATCAACGCCGCTAATGTTGCCGCGGTCAGTGAACTTAAGTCTTCCGTGAGCAGCAGTTGATGGTGTGACTTTGTAGCTCTGCCAGGCGGTTAATAAAAGGCTGTTTCCGCGGCGATAGCCTCTGTCATTATCATTTACTACAAGGTTGAATTCTGATTTACTGCCGAATGTGGTTCTGCCGGTTTTTTTGGCGTATACACCACCAAAGCTGAGCTCATAACTGCCTGAGCCTAATTGCATCGGATAAGGTAATACAACGGTGCGAAGGTTGGGTAATTGATCAGTATTATCAATTGACCCCGTGGGTATGTTTAAGCCAGCTCTAAACACAAAATCTTTGCCAGCGAGCATTAAAGCGGATAATTTCAAGTCACCTACCCCTGATGATTCCGTCGTAAATTGGCGTAAAGATGTATTGTTTTGAATATCCATACTGTTACTGCGAGTGACGGGAATCATGGCCATTAGCGTTAGGTTTTTTGAATAACCATACATTGCGCCGAGCATGTTCATTATCATGTCCATGCTAACGGGCGTTACGCGAAAATCAGGCGCCAAGTTGTTGGGGTCATCACTGGTGCCGGTCATGGTGCCTTCCATGCGCCCTTGCATGTATTGATAGCTCATCATTAAGCCACCGACTTTATGAATGTG
>UOFF01000368.1_pt1 | contig 16770 bp, 29 predicted proteins | sample 1990091 | NCBI WGS metagenome assembly UOFF01 (sample SAMEA4728526, study PRJEB27164) | hydrothermal vent metagenome | biome: marine basaltic hydrothermal vent biome; feature: marine hydrothermal vent; material: mineral | place: Pacific Ocean | collected 2011-06-14/2011-07-23 | depth 1741 m | reverse complement strand
CGTTGATCACTATCTGGCCACTTTATTGTTTTTACTGTAACTGCTTTAGTTTCAAATTCTGGCTTAATGGGCTGTGGTATAGGTTTTACAGATAATGTTTGTTCACTTTCAATCTGTCCAACTTGAACCCGTGTATTATTTCTCAATGCGTCATACGCTATGGCAGTTTGTTCATTTGAATTATCTTTCGGTAATTTGACAAGCGGTTTATTTATCTTATCATCAGACTCTTCTTTAATCTTGTCCTCTATTTGCTGTGGTACTTGCTTTTCTATACCATCAACATTCTGCTCTACCTCTAAAAACCATTCTTCGTTATTGATCAGAAAAACTGTAACGAATACAAGCAAGATAACAATAACGCTAAACGCAGCTGCTTGATAAAAATATTGTGTATACTTTGGTTTAATAAGCGCCGCTTTATTTTCACCTAATACTTCTTTAGCAGCAATAGTTAGTGTTTTTTTATCTATATAATGATGATTTTGCACATAACAACCAAGTAATGCACGATCACAGATAACATTAATTAGCCTCGGAACACCGCCACTATAACGGTATAACAATTTAATAACACCCTGTCCAAATAAAGGCCTTCGACATCCTGCGATAGACAACCTATATGATACATATTCCTCAACCTCATGAAGCATTAGGGGACTTAGGTGAAAGCGTGCTGTAATACGTTGTGACAACTGGGATAATTCAGGCCGATCAAGTACTTCTAAAAATTCTGGCTGACCGAGTAATATCACCTGTAAAAGCTTACGTTCACTGGTTTCTAAATTAGTCAATAGACGCAATTGCTCCAGCACATCCAAGTCTAAATTTTGTGCTTCTTCAATTAATAAAACGGTTTTTTTACCTAAGGCGTGCGCACCTAATAAGTAACGATTTATGTAATCAACCAATGCTTTTGCTGATAAATCAGACTTATCGTAAGTAATCCGAAATTCATCACAAATGACTTGTAATAACTCAATAGCGTTAAGCTTAGGGTTTAGTACTAAGGCTAAGTATGTATCTTCTGGAACTTGCTCTAGTAAACAACGACTTACCGTTGTTTTGCCCGTACCGACATCACCTGTTAGCAATATAAATGCACCTGTAGACTCTATGCCATAGAGCAAGTGAGCCAAGGCCTCGCGATGACGCTCACTCATATAAAGATAGCGCGGATCCGGGGCAATCGAAAAAGGCGTTTCTAAAAGTCCAAAATATTCAAGATACATGAGCTTATTATAAACTTATTCATGAATTGAGGTATGATGAATATAAAAAATTATTAGATAAGGTATTTATAATACAGAGATGAGTCTTAAGTTACAATTACTCAAGATTATAGCCATATAATCTTATTTATGTTTATTCTAATGCATATTTCTAATTTATCTACATTTTACAAGCTTAAAATACGAAACAAAATATATAAATAGATATACCCCAAAGCGTTATAAATTAAACGATACTCAGTAACTTATACATTGTCTTTTGCTTCGCACCACAAGGCTTCTAATTGATCAATATCACAGCTTTTTATAGTCCGACCTTTCACTCTTAAAATATCTTCAATATAGTTAAAACGACGCGTAAACTTATCATTACAGTGTCTGAGCGCTTCTTCAGCATCAACATTTAAATGCCGTGCTAAATTGACACAACTAAAAATTAAATCGCCCATTTCTTCGGAGATTTCTGCTTGTTGATTTTGCTGCATTGCAGTCATTAATTCTTGGAATTCTTCATGAATTTTACCAATAACAGGCTCAAGTGTTGGCCAGTCAAAACCTTCCCGGGATGCACGTTTTTGTAATTTTTGAGCACGTTTTAGTGCCGGTAAAGCTTTTGCTACACCGTATAAAATCGGGCTTTTTTCCATGCCTATTTTATCAGCACGCTCTAATTCTTTAGATGTTTCCCAAGCATCTTCAAGCAAGTCTTGCTCAATTTTAGCTTTACCGTTGGTTTCATCTACTAAAAAAACATGTGGATGGCGTTCAACTAATTTATTGGATATAGCGTTAACCACTTCTTGAAAATCAAAATCGCCATTTTCTTTAGCCATTTGAGCATAGAAAACCACATGATATAACAAATCACCTAATTCTAATTTGAGTTCTTGCATATCCTTATGTTCAATAGCATCGACCAATTCATAGGCCTCTTCTAATGTATAAGGTGCAACAGACTGTATTGTTTGATCAATATCCCATGGACAACCCGTAACAGGATTTCTTAGCGTCTCTATTATTTTTAATAACTTTTTCATTATTTCGCAATGAGTTTAAATACATTTATAACGAACAATGTAACATTATGCAGGTTAATAAATCTGATTATATAAATATAAATGCAATTAAGTGTTCAATCTACAAAAATATTAAATATATAGAAATGATAACTGTAACTGTTCTACATATTATTAAATATGCTCGAATAGTTTAAAAAATGAATCGTAATTGTTCATCTTGACTCCAGAGCCCTTCAATTTAAGGCCGTGAATGTGAACATATAAACATATGTGTCCATTTTGGATTCGTTCCATTCTTTTGTCAAAATGGCGGATTCAGGGGGTGAGCTGAATAGTTACACGGGAATAACAAATAATTTGTAAGCTATTTCAGCTTAACAAAAAGCAATAAAAAAGCCGGATAAATCCGGCTTTTTTATTTAGACTAATTAAAAGTGCCTATTCTACATTAACAGCTTCATCAGTAGGATCTGGACGATCAACTAACTCTATATATGCCATTGGTGCTGCGTCACCTGAACGGAATCCACATTTCATTATACGCAAATATCCACCAGGGCGGTTTATATAGCGAGGTGATAATTCAGAAAATAATTTACCTACCATTTCTTTATCACGCATGCGACTAAAGGCCAATCGTCTGTTTGCAACACTATCTTTTTTAGCCATTGTAATGAGTGGCTCAGCAAAACGACGTAATTCTTTTGCTTTTGGAAGTGTAGTTTTGATTAATTCATGTTTAAACAATGAATTTGTCATATTTTGAAACATCGCCTTTCTATGACTACTATTTCTATTCAGTTGACGACCTGATTTACGATGACGCATTTTCTTTTACCTTGATCAGATTATTCTGTAATTAGCAAGTATTGATTTAACAAACTAACTTGCTTGTTTTTCGCGTATAGACGATGGTGGCCAATTCTCGAGGCGCGCACCAAGTGATAACCCGTGTGAGGCTAAAACGTCTTTAATTTCTGTAAGAGATTTTTTACCTAAATTAGGCGTTTTTAATAATTCAACTTCTGTACGCTGAATTAAATCACCAATATAGTAAATATTCTCAGCTTTTAAGCAATTTGCTGAACGAACAGTTAGCTCTAGATCATCAACTGGTCTTAACAAAATTGGATCTATCTCTTCTTCTTCTTCAAATTGCTCTGCTTCTTCAATACTTTGTAGGTTAACAAAAGCAGATAATTGTTTTTGTAACACTGTAGCTGCTATACGTATTGTTTCTTCAGGATCGACCGTTCCATTGGTTTCTAAATCGAGTATCAATTTATCTAAGTTTGTACGTTGCTCTACACGCGCACTCTCAACGGTATAATTAACACGTAATATTGGACTAAATGATGCGTCAATAGCTAAAGCACCTACAGATGTAGTTTCTGATTCATCTGATGCTTTGCGTTGTGTAGCAGGCACATAACCACGACCCTTAATAATTTTAAGTGTCATGTTTAAATTTATATCACCTGTAACATTCGCAATGACATGTGAAGGGTTAACAATTTCCACATCATGGTCTGTTATTATATCACCCGCGGTTAATACACCTTTTCCAGATTTCTTGAGTGATAAGATCGCTTCTGTTTTCTCATGCATCAGTATTGCTACACCTTTTAGGTTTAACAATATTTCAAGCACATCTTCGTGAACACCTTCAATTGAACTGTATTCGTGTAACACGCCATCAATTTCAACTTCTACTATTGCTGCACCTTCTATAGAAGATAACAGAATACGACGCAGTGCATTTCCAAGTGTATGCCCAAAACCTCTTTCAAGAGGCTCTAGTACAATCTTCGCATGCGTATCATTATATTGATGTACATCAATATTACGTGGAGTGAGTAGTTCTTCAGATTTGCCTGACATACAGAGTGGTATCCTTTACTTGGAGTACAGTTCAACAACAAGTTGTTCGTTTATATCTGCTGACAATTCGCTACGTTCTGGAATGGATTTAAATACAGACTCCAATTTGCTCTCCTCAAGAGAGATCCAGCTTGCAATTCCACGCTGTTTTGCGAGTTCCATCGCATCCTTAATTCGAATTTGTGTCTTTGATTTTTCTCTTACTGAGATTTTATCATTAACCTTTACGACATAAGATGGTATATTTACTATAACATCATTTACCAAAATAGATTTATGACTTATTAGCTGACGTGACTCATTACGAGTTGAACCAAATCCGCTTCGATACACAACATTATCTAACCGTGTTTCCAAACATACAAGCAAATTCTCACCAGTTGAGCCTTTGCGTGATGCAGCTTTTTTATAATAATTTACAAACTGCTTTTCTAATACACCGTAAATACGACGTAATTTCTGCTTTTCGCGTAACTGTACGCCATAATCAGTTAGTCGTGTACGACTTGAAGTATGTTGTCCAGGCTTTTGTTCAAGCTTGCACTTACTATCAAGTGAACGAATACCTGATTTATGTTCTAAATCAACGCCTTCACGACGACTTAATTTACATTTAGGTCCTAAATAACGAGCCACTACTATTCTCCAGCTTTACACACGACGTCGTTTTGGAGGACGACAGCCATTATGTGGTATTGGGGTTATATCGCTGATGTTAGTAATCTTAAAACCAGCATTGTTTAAAGAACGTACAGCAGATTCACGTCCTGGGCCTGGGCCCTTAACAAGCACTTCCAGATTTTTAACACCAAAATCTTTAGCACGTGTACCAGCACGTTCAGCTGCTACCTGCGCAGCAAAAGGTGTACTTTTACGTGAGCCTCTAAAGCCAGACCCGCCAGCAGTAGCCCAAGATAGTGTATTACCTTGTCGATCAGATATTGTCACTATTGTATTATTAAAAGAAGCATATATATGTGCTACGCCATCAGTGACTGTACGTTTTACTTTTTTCTTTGCAGTTGGTTTTGCCATTATAGAAACCTAAATAACCAATTATTTACGAATAGGACGCTTAGGTCCCTTACGAGTTCGAGCATTTGTTTTTGTCCGTTGACCACGTAACGGTAAGCTACGACGATGGCGAATACCACGGTTACAGCCCATATCCATTAAACGTTTTATGCTCATTGATACTTCACGACGTAAATCACCTTCTACCGTAAATTTACCAACTTCAGTACGTAGTGATTCAACTTGCTCTTCACTTAATGTACTTAATTTTGCTGAGGGTTCTATTTTTATCGTATCACAAATTTCTTGTGCACGAGTACGACCTATGCCGTAGATATATGTCAAACCAATGACAGCATGTTTATTATCAGGTATGTTAATACCAGCTATACGGGCCATTCAACCGTCTCCAGATTCGCGCAAAGCGCGCAATTGTAGCGATAAATCGCTATAAAATCAACCTTGACGTTGCTTATGACGTGGATCTTTACAAATCACACGAACAACACCATTTCTTTTAATAACTTTACAGTTTCTGCACATTTTCTTTACTGATGCACGAACTTTCATAACTGCTTCTCACTTGCTTAGTGTTAAACTTGAAAACACAAAAGCTCAATATTTATGCTGCTATTAAAACAAATAATGCAGCTAAATAATTAAATTCAAAATAATTTTATAAGTCCAACAATTTGGCATTATACAGCTATTTTAAAAAAAATTGCTTTTATATTTTTTAGTTTGGTTTAGGTGTTTTATTACCTAAACCTTTAAAATTGGCTTTTTTCATTAAGCCTTCGTATTGCTGTGACATCATATGCGATTGCATTTGAGCCATAAAATCCATTACAACAACTACAATTATCAACAATGATGTACCACCAAAATAAAAGGGTACGTTCCAATATAAAATCAGGAATTCTGGCAATAAACAAACTGATGTAATATAAAAAGCGCCAACCAACGTCAAACGTGTCATAACACCATCAATATATTTAGCAGTTTGCTCACCTGGACGTATACCCGGTATAAAAGCACCTGACTTTTTCAAGTTGTCTGCTGTTTCTCTACTGTTAAAAACCAATGCCGTATAAAAAAAGCAAAAGAAGATAATAGCAGCTGCATAAAATGCGACATAAATCGGCTGTCCTGGTGATAAAGCTGTTGATATATCAGCTAACCATTCTAGCCCTTGAGTTTGTCCAAACCAACCGCCTAATGTTGCAGGGAATAAAATGATACTTGATGCAAAAATAGGGGGTATAACACCAGCCATATTCAATTTAAGCGGCAAGTGACTGCTCTGAGCCGCATACATTTTACGCCCCTGTTGACGCTTAGCGTAATTCACAGTAATTCTGCGTTGGCCGCGTTCAACAAAAATAACAAATGCGGTTACCGCTAATGCCAATATAAATAATATAATTGCAATTAATGCACTTAACTCACCCGTTCTAACGAGTTCTGCTGTACCACCTATAGCCGCAGGCAAACCCGCAACAATACCTGCAAATATAATAATTGATATGCCATTACCAATTCCACGCTCAGAAATTTGTTCTCCAAGCCACATTAGAAAGACAGTCCCAGTAACCAGTGAACTAATCGCTATCACATAAAAAGAAAGCGTTGAATCTATATAAACAAGAGGCGAGCCTTGATGCGTCTGGGATAATAACATATTTGCTACGCCCATAGACTGAAACAAAGCCAAAACTACAGTACCATACCGAGTATATGTTGTGATTTTACGCCTACCTGCTTCGCCCTCTTTTTTCATTTGCTCCAAAGTGGGTACAGTAACCGTTAATAACTGCATAATAATTGATGCAGATATATATGGCATTATACCCAATGCAAATAAAGACATGCGTTCAAGGGCACCACCTGAAAACATATTAAATACATCAAGTATGGTACCAGACTGCTGATCAAAAATTGCAGACATGATTGCAGGATTAACACCAGGTACAGGTATAAATGTACCAATTCGGTAAACAATCAGAGCGCCTATTACGAAAAATATACGCTTTCTGAGTTCTTGCAATTTACTTAGATCAACGGCCATTATATTAAGCTTCTACTTTTCCGCCAGCCGCTTCAATTGCTACTAATGCACCTTTTGTAGCCTTTATACCTTGAAGCGTTACCGCCGATGATATTTCACCTGAATCGATTACTTTTGCTTTTTTTGTAAAAGCAGGAACAACATTTGCAGCAATAAGATCAGACAATGTAATTGTATCTTTATTCAGTTTTTGAATTTCATTCAAACGAACTTCACTACTGTATTTAGCCATACGTGAGTTAAAGCCAACTTTAGGAAGTCGTCTTTGCAGTGGCATTTGTCCACCTTCAAAACCCACTTTATGAAAACCACCATTACGTGATTTCTGACCTTTATGACCTCGACCACAGGTTTTACCTTGACCACAACCAATTCCACGGCCAACTCGTTTTCCTGATTTACGACTACCTGAATCAGGTGAAAGACTATTTAATTGCATTTTAAACTTCCTCTGACTTAACCATGTAATAGATTCTATTAATCATTCCACGATTTTCAGGTGTATCAATAACTTCAACAGAGTGATTAGTACGACGCAAACCTAAGCCTTTTGCACATGCAATGTGTGACTTTAATCTACCTATTGTACTTTTCACCAATGTAACTTTGATTTTTTTCTGTGCCATGATGATTAGCCTAAAATTTCTTCAACTTTTTTGCCACGTTTAGCAGCAACTAACTCCGGAGAGTGCATATTCTCTAACCCATTAACCGTTGCACGTACAACGTTAATTGGGTTGCGTGTACCATTGATTTTAGCCAGTACATTTTTTACACCAACGGCTTCAAAAACTGCGCGCATTGCGCCACCAGCGATAATACCAGTACCTTCTGAAGCAGGCTGCATATAAACATTAGCGGCACCATGCAAGCCAGTAACAGAATGTTGTAAAGTACCTTCTTTCAAATGCACTTTACGCATATTTTTACGTGCTTTATCCATTGCTTTCTGAATAGCAGCAGGGACTTCTTTTGCTTTACCGTACCCAATGCCTACCGTTCCATTACCATCACCTACTACTGTAAGCGCTGTAAAACCAAATTGACGACCACCTTTAACAACTTTAGCAACACGATTAACGGTTACTAATTTTTCGATGAAATCGTCAGACTTATCTTTTTGATTGTCTCTATTTTGTGCCATAGTCTTTGCCTTTAAAATTCCAGTCCATTTTCACGAGCAGATTCAGCCAGTGCCTTAACACGACCATGGTATTTAAAACCAGAGCGATCAAAAGCGACTGTAGTGACACCCGCGTCTTTTGATTTTTCGGCTATTATCTTGCCTACTGCTGTTGCTGCATCTGCATTACCAGAATTTTTAATTACTGACTTAACATCAGAATCCAGTGTAGATGCTGAAGCCAATGTTTTACTACCGTCTGCAGATATAATTTGAGCATACATATGGCGCGGTGTACGGTGTATGCAAAGCCTCTCTGCTCCTAATTCACGAATTTTCTTTCGCGTGCGAGTAGAACGACGAATACGGATTGCTTTTTTGGATTTCATATTAGTCTCTACTTCTTCTTAGCTTCTTTGCGTATAACATACTCATCAGCATAACGAACACCTTTTCCTTTATAAGGCTCCGGTGGACGATAAGCACGTATATCTGCTGATACTTGACCTACTTTTTGTTTATCTGCACCCTTAACCAATATTTCAGTTTGACTCGGCGTTTCTACAGTAATTCCATCGGGTACGGAATAATCAACAGGATGTGAAAAACCTAATTGAAGATTCAGTGAGTTACCTTGTGCTTTTGCACGATATCCCACACCTATCAACTCAAGCTTTTTCTCATAACCTTGTGATACACCTGTGACCATATTGTTTACAAGTGATCGCATAGTTCCCGTCATCGCTATAGATGCAGGGTTACTAGGTGATAAATTAAGAATTTCACCCTCTTGCGCAATTGAAACATTTTCGTGTAAATCCATACTAAGGTTACCTTTCGGGCCTTTAATACTCACTGTTTGCCCTGAAATATTAACTTCAATTCCGGATGGTACAGTAATTGGTTTTTTTGCAATTCTTGACACTTCTAACCCCTTTTAAGAAACAGAACAGATTAACTCACCACCAACACCTGCATCACGTGCAGCTCGGTCAGTCATCATACCTGTTGAGGTTGAAATGATAATGATGCCTAATCCATTTAAAATTTTAGGCAATTCATCCTTATTTTTGTAGACACGCAATCCAGGTCTACTCATTCTTTGAATCGTATCTATGACAGGTTTGCCATCATAATATTTTAACGATACAGACAACTCTGGTTTTGCATCTTCTGAAACAGAATAATCATTAATATAGCCTTCGTCTTTTAAAACAGCTGCTATTGATTGTTTCATATTAGATGCAGGCATAGTTACTGCAATTTTTGCAGCGGATTGTCCGTTTCGAATACGAGTCAGCATATCTGCTATGGGGTCTGACATACTCATAAACTTTTACCTTACTCTTAATACTTAGTTAAATATAATTTAATCGACAAATAAACACACAGGTTTATTTATATACTACCAACTTGCCTTCACTAAACCGGGTACATCACCACGCATCATTGCTTCACGTAACTTTATACGCGATAAGCCAAATTTACGATAGTAACCGTGAGGACGGCCCGTTATTGCGCAGCGATTACGATGGCGACTAGGGCTAGAATCACGTGGTAACTTTTGCATTTTTACCTGAGCATCCATTTTGGCTTCATAGTCAGCCTCTGGATCTTTAAGTATTGCCCTTAGTTTTGAGCGTTTTTCAAAGTCTCTTGCAATTAATTTGACGCGCTTCTTTTCGCGTTGGATCATCGATTGTTTTGCCATGGTTTATTCTCGATCTCTATCTAGTTTTTAAACGGAAAATTAAAAGCTTTTAATAAGGCTTTAGCTTCATCATCAGTTTTTGCACTTGTAGTAATAGTGATATCCATACCACGTATTTTGTCTATTTTTTCGTAATCAATTTCTGGGAATATAATTTGTTCTTTAACACCCATACTATAATTACCACGACCATCAAAAGACTTACCATTCAGCCCACGAAAATCCCGAATACGTGGAACAGAAATACTAATTAGTCGATCTAAAAACTCATACATATTGGCTTTACGCAAAGTCACTTTGCAGCCGATAGGTGAACCTTCACGTAATTTAAAAGCCGCAACAGATTTACGAGCAATAGTAACTACGGGTCGTTGACCAGCAATTTTTTCCATATCAGTGCGCGCTGCTTCAACAACTTTTTTATCTGAAACACCTTCGCCAACACCCATATTGAGTGTTATTTTTTCGATTCTAGGAACATCCATGGGATTTGTGTATCCCTGGCTTTCCATTAATTGTTTAACAATTGTTTCTTGGTATATTTGCTGTAGTCTTGCCATTGTTCCGGTACTCTACTAAACGTCTACGTTTTCGTTGTTAGACTTAAAAATGCGGATTTTTTTGCCGTCTTCTAAAGTCTTGATTCCTATGCGATCACCCTTACTAGAAGCAGGATTAAATGGCATTATATTTGAAATGTGAATAGACATTTCTTTTTCAATGATACCACCATCCAAACCAGCCATAGGGTTAGGCTTAGTATGTTTCTTAACCATATTGATGTTTTCAACCATAACACGATCATTTTTTAACAGCTGCATTACTTTACCACGGCGACCCTTGTCTTTTCCCGTAGTAACAATAACGTCGTCACCTTTCTTGATTCTTTGCATTTTCTTAAACCTTTATAATACTTCAGGAGCAAGAGAAATAATTTTCATAAATTTCTCATTACGTAGCTCGCGTGTTACTGGGCCAAAAATACGTGTACCAATAGGCGCTAAATTTGCATTCAGAAGAACTGCAGCATTATTGTCAAAGCGTATAACCGAACCATCAGGACGTCTTACACCCTTAGCAGTTCTTACAACGACTGCGTTATACACTTCACCTTTTTTAACTTTGCCTCTTGGAATTGCTTCCTTGATGCTAACTTTTATAACATCACCAATACGCGCATAACGACGATGAGAACCACCAAGTACTTTAATACATTGTACTCTACGGGCTCCACTGTTATCTGCAGCATTAAGAACGGTTTGCATTTGAATCATGACGACACCAAATTTCGTTTAATCTATATTTAACTGAATTATTTAACTGAATAATATTTAAATTAAACAGCAGTTGATTTCTCAACAACCTTAACCAGTTTCCAGGATTTTGTCTTTGAAACCGGTGCACACTGCTCAATTAATACAGTATCACCAATTCCACACTCATTAGTTTCATCATGAATGCTCAGCTTAGTTGAGCGATTTATGATTTTACCATAAAGAGGGTGCTTAACACGACGCGAGATAGTTACCGTAGCTGATTTTTCAGCCTTATTACTGGTAACAACACCTTGTAACGTTCTTTGTTTTTTATCTGCGTTCATTATACTTTACCCGCTTGTTTTTTCTCAGCAAGAATAGTCTTAACACGTGCGATATCTCTACGTGCATTTTTAAAGAGATGTGGTTTAGACATTTCTCCCGCTCCTTGCTGCATACGTAAATTAAACTGTTCTTTACGTATATTTAATATTTCTTCTTTAAGACCTGCTGCGTCTTTTTCTCTTAAGTCTTTTGCTTTTAAGCTATTAGAATTAGCCATTACATCACCGCACGATAAACAAATGTTGTTTTAATTGGTAACTTAGCCGCTGCTAACTGAAAAGCTTCTCTGGCTAATTCTTCAGATACACCTTCCATTTCGTATAATACTGAACCGGGCTGTATTTTTGCTACCCAATAATCAACGTTACCTTTACCTTTACCCATACGAACTTCTAATGGTTTAGTAGAGATAGGCGTGTCTGGAAAAATTCTGATCCAGATTTTACCACCCCGTTTAACATGACGTGTCATAGCACGTCTAGCTGCTTCAATTTGTCGAGCGGTAACACGTCCACGTGCCACTGCCTTTAAACCGAATTCACCAAAGCTGACTTTATTACCATTTTGAGCTAAACCGCGGTTTCGCCCTTTTTGGTATTTTCTAAATTTTGTACGTTTAGGTTGAAGCATGATTATCCCCTGCCTTTCTTAGGCTTGGCATCCTGTTGAGAAGCTTTTAATTTCTGCTCAAGATCAAATACTTCACCTTTGTAAATCCAGACTTTAACGCCCAATATTCCATATGTTGTTAATGCTTCTGCAAAACCGTAATCTATATCAGCACGTAATGTATGCAAAGGCACTCGACCTTCCATATAGCATTCGCTTCTTGCAATTTCAGCACCATTTAAACGACCACCGACTTGAATCTTTATTCCTTGACCGCCCATGCGCATTGTATTTTGCATAGAACGCTTCATTGCACGCCTAAACATAACTCGACGCTCCAACTGCTGCGCAATACTTTCTGCAACCAATTGAGCATCTAGCTCTGGCTTACGAATTTCTTCAATATTAATTTTTACATTATTAATATGTAAGTCTAATATTTTTGAAACTTCTTTACGAAGAATCTCAATATCAGCGCCTTTCTTGCCAATAACTACACCCGGACGCGCCGTATGTATTGTGATAACAGCTGCTCGAGTAGGTCGTTCTATTTGAATTCGACTCACATTTGCTGCTGCTAATTTCTTTTTCAGAAACTCACGTACTTTAATATCTGCATTTAACAATAAAGGATAGTCTTTACTATTTGCATACCATTTTGCGTTCCAGTCTGAGGATATGCCCAGACGAATCCCGACAGGATGTACTTTTTGGCCCATTCTGCTTCTCTCTTAACTGTCTGAAACCATAACCGTTATATGGCTACTACGTTTTAAAATTTGGTTAGCTCGACCTTTTGCACGCGCTTGTATGCGCTTCATTGTCGGCCCCTCGTCTACAAATGCTTTTGATACCTTTAATTCGTCAATATCAGCACCTTCATTGTGCTCAGCATTTGCGATGGCTGATTCAAGTACTTTTTGAACCAAACCAGCTGCTTTTTTATTACTAAATGTCAAAATATTAAGCGCCTGTTCAACAGACTGCCCACGAATTTGATCTGCAATCAATCGAGCCTTTTGAGGCGATATACGTGCGTAGCGATGCTTTGCTAATACTTCCATCATATAACCCCCTATTTCGATTTCTTATCAGCAGTATGGCCACGATAGGTACGAGTTAATGCAAACTCTCCTAATTTGTGACCCACCATATTCTCGTTAACCAAAACAGGAATATGCTGACGACCATTATGAACAGCGATTGTTAAACCAACCATTTCAGGAAAAATAGTAGAACGGCGCGACCAAGTTTTAATTGGACGACGACTCTTTTCTTCTACCGCCTTCTCGACCTTTGCCATCAAATGATGGTCAATAAATGGCCCTTTTTTAAGTGAACGTGGCACTGTAATACCTCAATTATTTACGATTGTTGCGACGACGTACAATCATGTTATCTGTACGTTTATTGCTACGAGTCTTCTTACCTTTCGTCGGTGTACCCCAAGGAGATACAGGATGACGACCACCAGAAGTTCGACCCTCACCACCACCGTGTGGGTGATCGACAGGATTCATCGCAACGCCTCGAACCGTTGGTCGAACACCACGCCAACGCTTAGCACCTGCTTTACCCAGTGAGCGCAAACTGTGCTCGCTATTACCAACCTCGCCAATTGTCGCACGACAATCAACGTGAATTTTACGCATTTCGCCTGAACGTAAGCGTAAAGTAGCATACATTCCTTCACGTGCCACCAACTGAACAGAAGCACCCGCACTACGCGCAATTTGCGCGCCTTTACCCGGCTTAATTTCAATACAATGTATGGTTGAACCTACGGGTACATTACGTAATGGCATCGCGTTACCACTTTTAATGGGTGCAGCAGATCCAGATGATATTGGGTCGCCTGCACTAACACCTTTTGGTGCAATTATATAACGTCTTTCGCCATCAGCGTACTTAAGCAAAGCAATATTTGCTGTACGATTTGGATCATACTCTAAACGTTCAACAACAGCAGGTATACCGTCTTTAGTCCGTTTAAAATCAATTATACGATAATGCTGCTTATGACCGCCGCCTACATGGCGCGTTGTTATACGGCCGCCATTATTACGACCACCATGTCGAGATTTTTTCTCTAATAGTGGTGCGTGTGGAGCGCCTTTATGTAACTCAGGATTAACAACCTTAACTAAGTGGCGTCGACCCGGTGAAGTTGGCTTGCATTTTACTAGTGCCATTATATCAGCCTTTTAGTTTCCGCCAGCAAAAGCAATGTCCTGGCCTTCTGCCAGTTTCACATATGCTTTACGCCAGTCAGAACGTTTACCCATTCTTTGACCAAATCGCTTGGTCTTGCCTTTTACATTCATTACTCGTACTTGAGCAACTTTTACTTCAAACAACTCTTCTACGGCTTGTTTGATCTCAGCTTTATTGGCTGATTTATTAACTTTAAATACGTGTGTACCAGTAGTATCTGCAGTTTGTGTAGATTTTTCAGATATGTGCGGCGCTAATAATACTTGAAGAATTTTTTCTTGTTGCATCATGACAGCCATTCCTCGATTGCGCGCAATGAACCCACTGTCATTACAACGTTTTCTGCACCGACTAAATCAACTGCAGACATGCCTGCAAAATCAGTAATTTCAACCTGATGCAGATTTCTCGCTGACAGATACAAATTTTCATCACCTGTTTCTGTCACGATAAGTACTTTTGACACGTCTAAATCATTTAGCTTAGCAACCATGCCTTTCGTTTTTGGCGAATCGACAGTGATATCTTCAACTACCTTTAAACGATCCTGCCTAATTAACTCTGACAATATTGAGCTAATGGCTGCACGATACATTTTTTTATTTAACTTTACAGAATGATCACGTGGAGCTGCTGCAAACGTTTGACCACCTGAACGCCAAATAGGACTACGAATAGTACCTGCACGAGCACGACCTGTACCCTTTTGACGCCAAGGCTTAGCGCCACCGCCACGTACATCAGAGCGACTTTTTTGAGCTTTAGTACCCGCACGCGCACCCGCAAGAAAAGACACAACGGCTTGATGAACTAAACCCTCATTAAAATCTCTTGTGAACACAGCGTCTGCTATCGTCACTTTTTCGCTTGCTTTATATAACTGAAGATCCATTAGATCTAACCCCTTTTAACCTATGCCTTAACAGCAGCGCGGATAATCACATCGCCACCTTTAGAACCAGGCACATTACCTTTAATCAACAATAAGCCACGTGCTTCATCAACACGCACTAACTCAAGAGTTTGCGCGGTGCGCTGCTTTGCACCCATGTGCCCAGCCATTTTCTTACCTTTAAAAACTCGACCCGGTGTTTGACACTGACCGATAGAACCTGGTGCACGGTGTGAGATTGAGTTGCCATGCGTAGCATCTTGCATCTCAAAACCCCAACGCTTAACGCCACCCGCAAAGCCCTTACCTATTGACTTTCCAGTCACGTCCACTTTTTGACCCACTTCAAACATAGTCAAAGGCAATTGTGCTCCTGCCTCTAACTCAGAAGCCGAATCGAGACGAAACTCCCATAATCCACGACCTGCTTCTACACCCGCTTTTGCATAGTGACCTGCCGCAGCTTTAGTGACACGAGAAACACGTCTTGAGCCTGTAGTAATTTGAATTGCGTCATAACCATCTAGATCAACAGTCTTAACCTGAGTAACCAGATTTGGCGTGACTTCTACTACTGTTACTGGAATTGATACGCCGTCTTCTGTAAAGACCCGTGTCATTCCACATTTTTTACCCACTAAACCGATGGTCATGTCTGCATATCCAAAATATTATCTGAGCCATATTATAAATATGGGCTTCAATTGAAGCTAAACCTTTGATTTAACTTAAATTACACCTCTAACTAGTCTAGCTAAAACCTTAGCCGGACCGAAACAGGCGCGAATTCTATCACGTTTTTTAGCCCTTCACTACTCTTTGTTTATAAAACTTTGTAGTGAGCCTCTAGATCAGGGTTTTTAATCAATATAATCTAAAGTCCTGTGATTCATGGGCGTTAATTTAACCATAGTAACTTAAAACAATACCAAGTGCGGCACATCAAATTAATTAAGCTTAATTTGAACGTCCACACCCGCTGCAAGATCAAGCTTCATTAACGCATCAACTGTTTTATCAGTCGGATCCATTATATCCATTAAACGCTTATGGGTACGTAGCTCATATTGATCACGTGCATCTTTATTAACATGCGGTGATATCAATATTGTAAAACGCTCTTTTTTAGTGGGCAAGGGTATTGGCCCTTTAACACGAGCACCTGTTCTTTTTGCCGTATCAACGATTTCCGCGCAAGAACGATCAACCAATTTATGATCAAAAGACCTTAGGCGTATACGTATTCTTTGACTAGTTGCCATAATTTTTACTCTATATTCTTAATCATTAATCTTACTAACAACACCCGCACCTACAGTACGACCACCTTCGCGTATTGCGAAACGCAGGCCTTCTTCCATAGCGATTGGAGCAATTAATGTTACATCCATTTTCACGTTATCACC
>UOFF01000158.1_pt1 | contig 16789 bp, 16 predicted proteins | sample 1990091 | NCBI WGS metagenome assembly UOFF01 (sample SAMEA4728526, study PRJEB27164) | hydrothermal vent metagenome | biome: marine basaltic hydrothermal vent biome; feature: marine hydrothermal vent; material: mineral | place: Pacific Ocean | collected 2011-06-14/2011-07-23 | depth 1741 m | reverse complement strand
AAAAACTGTCAAGTGTTATTTTTTAAATGTATTTCATTTTTAGGGTATTACCGAGTGAGTAGTTACTAATTAAGTATGTTAAAGCAGTTCCATTATCGCATAATATCTTAAAGATAAGGTAATAACAGCTATATTTTATTTTCGAATTTGAGGTGTCTCATGTTATTACCTAAATCCAATTTACATTTACTAGATCGTATTATTCGAATTTTATTCGGTGTGTTTTTAGTTTATATCGGGTACATTGACGAAACTATGGTCAAAAATGATACAATTTCAGTTCTTATTGCATTATTTGGTGCAATTAATATAGTTGTTGCACTCATGTCTCATTGCCCTTTATATAATGCAATAGGTCTAAGCACTTGCAAGCACAAAGGTGAAAATAGTGAGACAACTTCAACTTGATTTAACCATAATTATTGACCTTAAAATAAAGTAAGACTTAAATATTAAATAATGAAGCCACTATTAAAATATTTATTGGTGATCTCTAGTATTGGCTTTGGCAGTTTAACTTTTTTTGGATTTATTGCTTATCAAAATTCCGTAAGTATTGGTATATATAAACAGAATGAAATATTAGCTGAATTATCACATCAAATTTTAATCACAAAACCGATAATAACTACCCAAAGCACTTTAAAAAATTGGTTTAAGAATAATAGTTTTATACCTTCGTCAACATTTTCTTTGATGTTATTGGATCAAAATAATACGCTTATTGCTAGTGTGTCTGGTTCCAAATCAAAAGTCGATGTTGATTATTTTTCAAAGTCTTCATTTTTTTCTTTGAATACCTCTGAAACAAATTTTTTTATAAATAATAACTTACGTTATATTTGGCATAAAGATGCAGTTGATGGAACACCCTATACGTTATTTATTATTTATGCATCAAAACCTGATGAACAATCATTCTATATTGAATATATGGGGGTGCCGCTTATTATATCTGCGGTAATTGCTTTTTGGGTGTCTCTATGGGGGGCATTAATATTATCTAATCTTTTTAAACGGATTGAAGATCAAAAAAAGCAAATGGAATTTCAAGCGTTACATGATACGCTAACTAAATTGCCTAATAGAGCATTATTTTCAGATCGTTTAAACCATGCTTTTGCGATTGCTAAAAGGGATGGCAGCAGTTTTTCTATTTGTATGTTGGATTTAAATCGCTTTAAAGAAATAAACGATACGTTGGGGCATAGTTATGGAGATAAATTATTAGTTGAAGTATCTAAACGTTTAGAGCACTCAGTTAGAGAATGTGATACGGTGTCGCGGTTTGGTGGAGATGAATTTGCTATTATTATTAGAGATGCAGATAATACAAAAACAACACTTGTTGCTGAGCGAATTTCAAATGCTTTAAAAAATGAATATGTTATTGATGATGAAAAATTTAATATTTCTGGTAGTTTGGGTATTACGTTTTATCCATTACATGGTGATAATGAAAATGATTTGCTCAGTTATTCAGACATTGCAATGTATAAAGCTAAAAAACTCAATATTGATTATGTAATATATAATAATGATGATTTTGAAGAAAAAAGCAATAAAAGCAAAGAAAAAGGAGGCTCTCTGTCTTTGTTTTCAGATCTTAAAAAAGCAATAGAATTAGATCAATTTAAAGTGCATTATCAACCTAAACTGGATGTCAAACAGGGTAAAATTACTAGTGTGGAAGCATTGCTGCGATGGATTCATCCTACTAAAGGAAATATACCTCCTGATGTTTTTATTATTCTTGCAGAGAAAACGGGCGTAATACGTGATATCACGCGCTTGGTTATTCGTAAAGTTTTAAAAGATCAACAAGAATTAAAGCTAAATGGAATTGATATCGAAATTGCTATTAATCTTTCCACACATGATATATACAGTTGTGAAATATGTGATTATCTTGATGAATTACTGTTAAAATATTCCGCTAATTCAAATAAAATTGTACTAGAAGTCACGGAAAGTGCAAAGAAGTTAAATACATTAGAAACTGAGAAAACATTGAAGCAATTAAGTGAAATGGGTTTTATTATTTCAATTGATGACTTTGGTACAGGCTACTCATCTTTAAGTAATTTACAGGATTTATCAGTTAAAGAAATTAAGATCGACCGGTCATTTGTGGATGGTATGGATGAAAATGATAAAAATGCACGTATTGTTCGCAGCACCATTGGTTTAGCCCATGACCTTAAAATTAAGGTTGTCGCAGAAGGCGCTGAGTCACTGAAAGTAATTAACATGTTAACGAGTTATGGTTGTGACAAAATACAAGGCTATGCTATATCAAAACCACTGCCGTTGACGGATATTATTGAATTTTTATCGCAAAGGGGCGAATTATAAGTTTTTTTTATATTAAAATAGAGGCCCATATTAAACATGTTATTACCATTGCCAGAAATACCGCAGCTGACCCCATATCTTTTGCACGACCCGAAAGAAGGTGTACTTCATCACCTATTCGATCAACAATTGCCTCAATAGCTGAATTTAAAATCTCCACAAGCAATATAAATACAAGACTTGCAATTAAAACCGTCTTATCTGCAAATGATTCGCCGTAAATGATTGCGATGGGAGTTAAAATAAGTACTAAAATAAGTTCCTGTCGAAAAGCGGCTTCATGTTTATACGCAGCTTTAAAACCTAACCATGAATAACCTGCTGCATTAATAACGCGTTTTAAGCCTGTCACACCTGTTTTTGCCATTGTTTAGTTAACCTGTAAATTGATTCTAAGTATTCAGTATATAGTAGTTATTGGCTGCTGTAATGCCATTAAAACGCACTGTATTTTCTTCGTTAATCGTTTTGAATTTGACCTGTTTTTAACCTTCTATATGATAAAATGAGCTTACTATTTTTCAGAATGTGATTTAGGTTACAAATAAATATGTCAAGAATACTTGTTGTTGAAGATAATAGGGAAATTTTAAGTAATATAACGTTGTTTTTAGAGAATAAAAATTACATTGTTGATTGCGCTGATAATGCGATGACGGCAATTTATCTTGTTGGGCATAATGATTATGATGTCATTGTATTAGATATTATGTTGCCAGGCGAAGCCAATGGGTATGATATTTGTAATACTATGCGGAAAAGTCATAATAATACGCCTGTAATCATGCTGACCGCCAGAGACAGTGTAGAGGATCGATTAACAGGTTTTGAATCTGGGGCAGATGATTATTTAATTAAGCCTTTTTCGTTGGATGAGCTTGAAGCAAGAATAAAGGCCATATATAAACGTACTACAGGTATCAGTAACCCCATATTCAATGTTGCAGATTTAAGTTTTAATACAGAAACTTATTCAGTCGTTAGGCAAGGCGTTTTTATTGAAATGAATCCAACATTATATAAACTATTAGATATTCTTATGACCAACTCACCGAACGTGGTTAAAAAAGAAACCATTGAAAACCATATATGGTCAGATGATATACCTGAGAGTAATGTCCTAAAAACCACTATTCATATGTTGCGAAAAAGAATAGATGCTCCTTTCAATTGCGCTTTAATCCATACTATGCGTGGTATTGGGTATTATATTAAATAATATTTAATCAAAATATGAAAGCTAATATATCACTAAAAAATAGAATCATAATTGCATTTACCATACAAACATTAATTATTGCAATTACTGCTTTTTTTATGTTGAAAGTTTATGTCGGATATATAGAAGAAACCCTGTTGTATGAGCACTTATCGAAAGACTTAGATGCTTATGTGGTTGATTTAGCAAATAATAAAATACCTTTGTTGTCAGAAGATGTTCAAATTTTTGGTAAAAAACGCAGTGATATTCCTGAGTTTACAAAGGGCCTTGATATTGGTGTTCATGAAATAATATTGGATACAGGAATCTCATATCATGTGTTAATTAAAATAATAAACGGCACGAAATTTACGTTAATAAAAGATCAAACTGCATTTGAAATTATTGAAGAAGAAATAAGTCAATATACCTTAATTATATTAACGATTTTTACATTTATTTCATTTTTATTTTCTCGTTCACTTGCGAATAAAATTATTCGTCCCATTATTGATTTATCTGACAAAGTGTCAACCTTAAATGTTGACAATTTTAATACCATAAAGTTAGATTATCCTGATGATGAAATTGGTGCACTTGTAAAAGTGGTGTATGAGCATGTAAATACAATAAATCTTTATTTACAAAGAGAAAAATGGTTTACAGGTGACATTAGTCATGAATTAAGAACACCTATGATGATTATTTCAAGCAGTATGGATATTTTAAAACTCAATGCCATTACACCGGAACAGCAAAATGAGTTATATTACCGCATTGATGATGCAATTTCGAACGTTAATGAACTTATCAATACCTTTCTATTATTAGCAAGAGGAGAGATAAATACAAATAATAATAGTCACAATAATTTTTGTAATATTCATACCTTGTCAAATGTGATTATTAATAATTTATCGCCTTATGCGTCTAATAAAAATATCGAGTTTAAAGTAATTGAAGAATCTGTAATGGATATGCCCGTAAATTCTGGTATGTTTTCAATTGTTTTAACAAATCTAGTTAAAAATGCCATTTTAAATACCGAAAAAGGAACAATATCTATTGTTATTCATGATAATGGAATTACAGTTAAGGACACAGGAAAAGGTTTAACCGCCAGAATTAAGCAATTTATCAATGGTGATGAGCTAACGGTTTCGAAAAAAAGCGGTAGTCAAGGTTTAGGCTTATCAATTGTTAAGCGAGTTTGTGAAAAAGAACAATGGGATATTACGGCTTATGATAGCGATGTAGTAGGGGCTTGTTTTACCATTAAATTTTGAATTATTAATGAGTCGAATGAAAAAGATACACGTCATTTAAAATTGTTAGCCGCATGGATGCGAATGTCGCGCACTACATTCATAGTGCTTTGTGTGTAATGTATCTTTAAAAATTTTTTTTAAACGATTACCTAACTTAGTTTTTACCTTAATTTTACTTTCAATGAAATAGTATGGTTTGACTTATTTCATTGAAAAAATTAAGGTTGTAAATTCGTGTGGTCATATTTTCAAAAATATAATTCGGTTAGTGTCAATAAAATTTTATTTATTGTGTCATTATTTGTCGTGGTTGTAGATAATCAATCATTATGGATGATGTTATGGGGAGTTGTTGGTGAAAACCCGTTAAGCCATACTTTCTTCTTTGTGTCATTTTTGTTTTTTTTAATTTCAACGGTTATGTTGTTGTTATCATTGTTAAGTTTTAAAAGAACAATTAAATTAACAGCCATTACAGTACTTATTGTTGCGTCAATATTTGCATATTTTATCGATAATATGCATGTTATTTTTGACGTATCTATGATGCAAAATTTGATAGAAACAGATGTTAGAGAGGCATTAGAATTAATCAATATCAACTTAATTTTTCATGTATTTATATTTGGCTTATTACCATCTGCTGTTATATTAGCCTTAAGAATTGAAACTCAATCAAATAAGTTAGAAATATTTTCAAGAATAAAAATTTTATCTATTATGTTATTATTAACTGTGCTTTCTATTTTTTGGTCGTCTAAAGAGTTTACTTATGTAATAAGGGAAAATAGGTCAATTCGCTATCTTGTAAATCCTGTTTATCCGATTGTTTCATTGATTAAGTATTTAAAAATTGATTATAATCAAAATATTGTAAAGAAAAAAATAAAACCCATATTTAATGATGCCATTAAATATTCCAATGTTAGTCAAAAACATAAAAAAAATATTGTTATATTGGTTGTAGGGGAGACAGCCAGATCCAAAAACTTTAGTCTTAATCAATATTCTAGAAACACCAACCCCCATTTGCAACAAGAAAAAATTATTAATTATAGTCATGCATCATCTTGTGCAACCGCGACAGCACAATCTTTACCTTGTATGTTTTCAGATCTTACGCATAATACATTTACTGTTTCTAAAGCTAAACAACGTCAAAATTTGTTAGACGGTTTGTCGATTGCCGGTATTGATGTTTTATGGCGTGATAATAATTCAAGTTGTAAAGGGGTTTGTGCCCGTGTTCCCAGTGAAGACATGCGGTTTTTAGAGGTAAAAGACTTGTGTGGTGATGGAGAATGCCATGATGAAATATTGCTTTATAAATTAGATGATTATATTAATTTTGTAAAGCGTGATGCAGTGATTGTGTTACATCAAATGGGCAGCCATGGGCCATCATATTATAAGCGTTACCCTAAGACTTTTGCTAAATTTACGCCTGAATGTAATGTTTCTGCTGTGCATAAATGTAATAAAAAAGAAATTATAAATGCTTATGATAATACTATTTTATATACCGATTATTTTTTATCCAAGGTGATAGGCTACTTGAAATCAAAGTCTGAAAATTATAATACCGCAATGATTTATATGTCAGACCATGGTGAGTCACTGGGCGAAAATGGGATATATTTGCACGGACTACCCTATTTTATGGCACCAAAAGAGCAAACCCATATTCCTTTTCTGATTTGGTTGTCTGATGGCATACAGCGTTTGGGTAAAATAGATGTTAGCTGTCTTCATACTAATAGTGATAAGCCGGTTTCACATGATAATTTTTTACATTCAGTGCTTGGGTTGATGAACATATCCACTCAGGCGTACCGTAAAGATAAAGATGTTTTTTCAGTTTGCCGATCTTTTAATATGGTTAATAATTCACCGTTATTGCCCAGTAATTAAGCAGAGCCTAAAACTTAAAATGAATATAGTGTATTATTTAATAATTTATAACAGGATAAATTGTCTATATTAATGAAAATTGAACCTACGAAAGATCATTTTATTATTAATCAGGGTGTTGAATACTCTGGCATACACCTTCTTATCGACTTATGGGGGGCAGAACATTTAACCGATCAGTTGTATATTGAGCATGCTTTGATCAGTTGCACTGAAATTTGCAATGCCCAATTGTTGCATATTCATTTACACCAATTCACAGATACCGGTGGTATTTCAGGTGTTGCGGTGTTGGCTGAATCACATATCAGTGTACACACTTGGCCAGAACGGCAATATGCGGCGTTTGATGTGTTTATGTGCGGCTCAGCAACACCTCATAATGCCATTGAGCACTTAGAAACAACCTTCAAAGCCACTAAAATTAATGTGCAAGAGATTTTACGTGGCTGTAATGCACCAGAGTAATGTAAAAGAAAATAACACTCAAATTATAACGCTTTCCCTTCGGCAACATGATTTTGTGTTATTTTCTATCATGGGCATTCTCGCGGGTTGTGGCTTGATTTATGAATATCTTTTATCCCATTATGCTGGGCGAATTTTAGGTGCGGTAGAAACCGTTATTTTCGCCATGATTGGCGTAATGATTGTTTCTATGGGCTTAGGGGCTTTTGCAGCAAGAGTGTTTAAGTCTTATTTTAATGCCTTTGCTTGGTTGGAGCTCTCCATTGCATTAATTGGTGGCAGTTCAGTGCTTATTCTTGCCGCAACAACTGCATTGGCTAATATGTTTCCCCAATTACTGATGCAAACATTTTCGTTGCCACCTGATCTCATTCCCCGTGGGGGTATGATTAATTGGGCGAACAATATCGCATCGATCACGCCTTACGTAACCGGTTTTATTTTGGGCTTCTTAATTGGCATGGAAATCCCATTAATTGCCAGTATTCGTGAAACCCTTTATGGTGAGCATATCAAAAATAATACCGGTTCTGTGTATGGAGCAGACTATATTGGCGCAGGCCTAGGTGCTGCCATTTGGGTTGCGTTTATGCTTAGTTTGCCCCCTACTGTGGCGGCTGTTTCTACGGCATCGGTTAATCTTTTAGTGGGATTATTGTTTTATATTATTTATCGAAAGCGCATTAAATTGGGTGCAGCGGTTGTTCTGGGGCATATAGTGGTTGCCGTAGGTATTGGTATAATTGCGCTAAATGGCACGCAATGGGATAATGCCATGGAAGATTTACTGTATAAAGACAAAGTGATTTTCAGTTACAACACACAGTTTCAGCATGTTACAGTCACTGAACGCATTATGGATCCGCTTAAACCCAAAATTATTTCTTTATTTATTAATGGTCGTTCTCAATTTTCCAGTAATGATGAAATTATTTATCACGCTATGTTGGTGGCACCCGTTATGCATGCGGCAGCAAGGCACGACAAAGTATTAATCATCGGCGGGGGAGATGGTTTGGCATTACGTGATGTACTTAGGTGGCAGCCACAAGTCGTCGATTTAATTGATATTGATAAAGATGTTGTCGAATTTTTTACTTCACCCTATGTCGAACATGGTGAGGTAATAAATGAAGCATTATTAAACTTAAATGCTCATGCATTTAGTGACCCTCGAGTACAAACGCATTTTGGTGATGCTTTTTTAAAAGTGGATACGTTGATTCAGCAAGGTCGATTATATGATGCTATTATTGTTGACTTACCTGACCCGAGTCACCCTGATTTAAACAAATTATACTCAGCGCGTTTTTATGCCAAGCTTAAAAGCTTGTTAACAGGAGATGGTGCAATGGTAGTGCAGTCTACTTCACCTTATCATGCAAAAAATACGTTTTTATCAATTGGTAAAACAATAAAGCATGCTGGGTTTTTACAGGTAGAGCAATATCATCATAATGTCCCCAGTTTTGGTGAATGGGGCTGGACCATCGCCACTAAAAATGGGTTGTCACCTAGAGCACGTATTGCTAATAACCCGTACATAGCGGTAGAAGATGGTTGGTCAACATTGGGGGTTTTACTGGCGGCGTTTGAATTTAACAAACATTTTTTTGATGATATAAACGCAATAAAAATAAATAGAATAAACAATCAAGCTACGCATCTTTATCATATGGCAGATTGGCAAAAGCAGCAGGGGATTTATATTATCAATAAGTAACGCCAAGGCAGATATATCATTAAGTTTAACTTGTTGATTTTATCCTAATTATAGATTTTAAATAAAAATAAACACAAAGAAGCTTGACATAATATGTCCTGTGACATATTATGTCTATATGCTGATTACTGGAGGAAATATGAGCAACGACAAATTACAGCAATTCATGAAAGAGTTAGATGGAAAAATATTATCAGATGAAACGATGCTAAAGGCCGAAATGTTTGATGATGAAAATTCGGTGATTTGTATCAAAGTTGAAGATAGGGAAGAGTTTCCTATCTACATGACCGTAGATGAAGGTCAAATTTTATGCACCGTTCATTTATTTGGCGAAGATCAAGTGGACCCGGGACAACGCTCCGAGATGATTGAAGATATGTTGATGTTAAATATTTCCATTCCATTGTCTGCTTTCTCTAAAGTCGGTAGTCAATACGTTATGTTTGGTGCTTTGTCACCCAGCTCGAGTATTGAAGATTTATTACATGAAATTGAGATGTTAAGTGACAATGTGCTTGAGGCCATTGATGCCATTTCAGATTATTTAAAGGAGGCTGCGTAAGCCATGAGTATATTTAAAAAATTAATTACTGCGGTTCGCGGTGGCGCCACTGAAGTGGGTGAAGCCATTGTTGATACTCAATCAATAAGAATTTTGGAGCAGGAAGTGCGCGATTCTAAAAAAGCACTGAATGATGCAAAAACCAATTTAACCTCGATTATGGCCGAAAAAATGGGCGTAGATCGTAAAGTTAAAGACCTAACAGCTAAAATTTCTGAGCATGAAGGTTATGTGATGCAAGCCCTTGATAAAGGCGATGATGCATTGGCAGAAGACATTGCGGTCAAAATAGCAGACTTTGAGCATGAGCTCACTATTCAGCAAGGCATTTGTGATGGCTATGGTACTAAAGTAACCACATTGAAGAAAATGATCCGTCAAACGGAGCGTAATGTTCAAGCCATGGACCGTGAAATTTCAGTGGTTAAAACCACTGAAAAAGTACAAAAAGCCAATGAATTAGCCTCAGCAAAATTTTCGGGATCAAATTCTGCGTTAAACAGTGCAACCAGTTCACTAGAGCGTATTAAGGCACGTCAGCAGAAACGTGAAGATCAATCTGCTGCGGCGATGGAACTAGAATCAGATGAAAACGGGGGTGATTTGCAAGCGCGCTTAAAGAATGCAGGCATTGTTGATGCGGGCAGTTCAGGGTCATCAGTGCTTGAGCGTCTTAAAAAACGTAAAGAAAACGGTTAACCCTAAAGGCTTTATAATATGGGTTTTTTAAAATCAGTATTTGGTGGCGGCAAACAACCGCCACCCCCTCGTTCTATTGAGTCACCCAAAGATTTAACCACCGGTGATATGTTGAAAATGGAATTTGCTAGCCAAAGCTTAATCTCTGGCCAAACTTTAAAAGTAACCGATCAGGTTTTTTATGATTTAAGTGCCGTTGAGAAATGTAAAACCGTTTCAGCAATGGAAGGTGCAGACAAAAGAGTGTATGTTTCATCAAGCACAGTGAATCCTGAAAAACCGTTTGAAGTTGCGATAAGTGTGTTACCGGAAAGCATTTTTGAATTATTCAAAGAAAAAGATTTCGTGGCTATTTTTGATGATCCGGACAACACAGACCATCGATTAACATTAATGAATACCATTGATGAAGTTGAAGGTTTTGTGGGACAATCATATTTTCAAGAGCGCACCAATGAAGCGTATAGAAGCACACGTGATTGCCGTGAAACCACATTGTCTGATGATGACTGGGCCGCTTTTGATTATAAATTAATGGTATCTGATGACAGACAACACGCCATTCGCATAGAAGTGTTTGACGGGGGGCGTACGGATGTTTTTCTTATTGCTTATTTAGCCTTAAATAAAGTTGAAGAATATTGGCCGGCGTAATTTATGAGCGTTAAGAAAAAAGTTCCTAAGTCCTGGACCCAATCGGATAAAAATATCCGCGCGGTACAGGTGATTTTTGAGCTAGAACAGGCTCAGTCTACGTTATTACGCATTAATGCTATAAAGCAAAATTTAAGCCCCTCTGATTATATTCGTGACATTATTGGCTTGCCGCGAAAAAAACCGCTTCGTCCACGCCTCAGCATTAGTTTATCGGGTGATGATTACAAATTTCTAGCCAAGCGCTATACTCTATCAACAAATCAAAAAGCAGAGATTCGTGAGTGCATAAAGCAAGACCTTATTGATGCTTTAGATAAATAGCGTGGTACTATGACCTAAAATATTACGAATTTAGGTGTGACGCAGGAATGCCAATAAGTTAATGGAGATGGGACTTTTAGTCCCGTAAGGCTGCTGTAACACTGACTGTTAGTATTAAGGCTTATCGTGTAGTTGCAAACCAAACGGGACTAAAGTCCCATCTCCAGATTAAAGTCCATATCGACTTAATCAAGCTTAGCTTAATGGCAAGGCGTAGGAACGAGAGTATTAATATTTAACTAAAGTTTCATTCGTATCAGACTCAGTGGTTGTACAACTGAGCTTAGGGTTTTAACATTATAATAGTCATTAAAATATATGAACCTCATATTACGTTTATTAACTGTCAGGCGAAAAAGAAGAAAACGGGTAAGGCTTAAATTTACCCCGACCAGTGATATAGCCAAATCCATTAGCCAGTCAGCATTATTGCTATTGTTTTTATTTGGTCTACATATTGGTTTTATGATGAACTTTGAATCACTGAGTTTTGGTGATTCACTGTGGCTAACCCTCACTACCGCAACCACAGTAGGTTATGGCGATGTATCGGCAACCACAACACCTGGGCGCATTGCCACCATTGTTTTGATTTATATTGGGGGCATTTATGTTTTGTCTAAGGTGGCAGGCGATTACTTCGATTATCGTGCTGATGTTAGAGATAAAAAAACAAAAGGCCATTGGAAATGGAAGATGAATAATCATATAATCATTCTTAATACCCCCACCCATTCGGGAAAGCGTTACTTACAACGCCTAATAAAACAATTCAGAAACTCCTCTCATTATGAAGACACCCCTATTTATATTTTAACCTGCGATTTTCCTAATGGGTTACCGAATTATATAACTGAGCTACAAAATGTAGTGCACTATACCGGAGACCCGAGTGACCCCGAATTATTAAGTGTTGTGGGTGCACATAATGCACGTGATATTATTGTGCTTAGCACCAATGAACATGATGAAGCGGCTGATGGCCGTACGTTTGATATTTTGCACCGGTTAAAAGAACTGGATAGCCAAGCTAATATACTGGCAGAATGCGTTGTTGATACTAACCGTGAACGCTTACAAAAAGCTGGGGCGCATATTGTAATACGCCCGATACGGGCCTATCCCGAAATGATTGTTCGCGCATTTGTTACACCGGGGTCAGAATTAATTATTGAAAATATGTTTAACAGTGACGATGACGAATATCGACGCTATGATGTAGAAATAAAAAACACCCTTTGGAGCGAGATCGTCACAAGGCTTATCACAAATGATGCAGGCATAGTCGTCGCGTATATTGATTTGCATACACAAAAAATGGTATATAATCCATCAGCAAGCTCGGTACCGGATATTTCCGCACTCATTACGATTTGTAAAGAAGATAATATGTTCAGTAATCACGATATAAAAGCGTTAGGCTTTTAGGGGATTAAATGGAAAAAATTAATGCAGGCTTGTTAAATCTTTCAAGCTTATTTTTAGTGCTAATGGTTTTGTTTTTATCCGGTTGTGGTAACCGTTATGAAGAACAAATGCAAAAATCACACCAAATAGCCAAAAATGATTTAATCTATTTGAAAAACGAGTTAGACACTAGCCAGCTAACCAATGCGCTATTAATAAATAAATATGCATATGCATTAAGCCAACAAAAACCTGATTTTGAAGACGTGGTTATGTTGCTTAAAAAAGAATCGACAGCGGATGGCAAAGCCTACAAAGCCCTTCAAAAAAGATTAAATGCGGTTAATTTAAAACCCACCAGCCAAGATCAGGCCAATGCCAATTTAAACGAGCTTAGGCTCATTAGTGCCGCTGCAGAACCCATTGAATATAACAGTATGCTGGCAGATGTGGTTAATACCATTGCATCATTGTCTGATGGGAAACTGCCGGTGGTGAATGTGCCCATTGCACAACAAAAAGCCGCACAACAATCGAATGCGCTTATTGGAAACCCGTCTTATGGAAACTGGAATCGGGGCAGTGATGGCCGTTCTTTCTGGGAATGGTATGGCATGTATTCCATGTTTAGTAATGTTATGGGTGGGCGCTCATATTATGGAGGGTGGTCATCGCGACCACATTACAGTTATTATAATAATTATGGTCGCAACCGTTGGGGGTCAAGTAATGATGTTACCCGTAATTATAATTTAAGCAAAAAAACGCCAAGCCGATATAACAAACCCAGTGCGGCAACCAAACAACGTTATGCTAAAGCATCGAGTCGATCCTCAAGTTTTGGTTCATCAAAAAGTCGGTCCTCAACCTTTGGTTCTAAAAGTAGCAGCTCGTCGAAATCGAGATCAAGCTCTTATGGGTCGAGTAGTCGAAGTTCGTCATTCTCAAGTTCACGCAGTTCATTTTCCGGTAAATAGGGGGTTAATATGATTGTTGATTATCTCGAAATAGATGTAAATTTAGCCCTTTATTATCTGGTTGATTTCTTAATAGCACTCGCTTTACTTACGGGTATGCGTTTTATTTCTGGTGTTGTGAGTAATGTTTCGGCGACCCATGAAATTTCACAAAAAGATAATAAAGCCTTTGGCGTATCATTAGCGGGTGCGATGATTGCAGTCAGCATTATGTTAATGGGCGTGGTGTCTGGTGAGTCGGGTTATAACTTGGGGGTTGAGGCCGTACAGGTGCTCACATTTGGAGTGCTTGGTATTGTGTTAATGTGGTTTACCCGTATTGTATTTGATCATATTTCTTTTCCCGGCTTGTCAATTCGTGAGCAAATAATGCAAGGCAATATGTCTGCCAGCATTATAGACGCCTGCAATATGATCGCCACGGCCATTATTATTAAAGGCGCTATGGTATGGGTCAATGGAGACATTACCATTGCACTTATCGCAGTTGTGGTGAGCTTTGTGGCATCACAAATTATTATGGCCTTAGCGACATTTTATCGCGTTAATGTATATAAACGACGTCATAAGGGCAAGCAACTGCACACGGCGATTGAAGAAGACAATCAGGCACTTGCCATTCGGTTTAGTGCTTATCGAATCGGCATTGCTATTGCGGTAAGTGCTGCGTTTAAAGTAGTTGAGTATGATTCTGACGCTATTTTCACGTTGTTTGCCATTTGGTTTTCTGTGGCACTTATCTTGTTTGTGCTGCTCACATTCATTGCGGTGATCATTCGTCATGGCGTACTGCATAAAGTGGATATTGGCGAAGAAGTGGGCGAGCAAGCTAATATTGCAGTTGGTTCTATAGAAGGCAGTATTTATATTGTCGTTGGCCTGTTGCTTGCGGGCTTGATTGGCGCGTAGTGTTTTTAGGTAATTACAGCGTGATTTGCCTGAAAAATACATGTGTATGCTGAGATGAGATCATTTGGAGGTGGGACTTTGGTCCCGCATTGTATTGCAGTAATGTACATAACCTGCCGTTAAAATAAAGACCCAACAAGTATTTTTGCCAGGTGAAATACATCATGCCCCTTAATTGTTAATAGAGGGGCTTTAACATTTCGCTAGTTAGATAATTGCCACAATAATAATTGGGTTTTATCAATTCACGTCTCAATTATCAAACCAAGATCTCAAAAAACTTCATTCAGAAAAATTAAACTACAGGGATGTTCTCCTGTCGAATAAGTTATGTTTACGAATTAACCGATATTCAAAAATATTTGTAGGGTCTATTAAACTCAATTGATCTATCGGCAACCTCGTGTTTTGTCGGTGCTATTGACTTTATCCTGTCTACAAATGTAATGATTATAAGATGGATATAAGAAATGTTTAATATTACACCGCGCATCCAACTCATTTTATTCATCGTTCTGGCACTGATCATTGATTATTTGCCGATCGTTAATTTACCTTTTTTATGGAGTGAAACATTTTTTCATGAAATTAGCCATGGGTTATCTGCACTGATTACGGGAGGTGTTATACAGGGTATTTCGCTGAATTTTAATGGTTCCGGTCTCTGTACCACCAGTGGTGGTAGCCATTTTTTGATTAGTTTTGCCGGTTATGCGGGCAGTGTGGTTTGGGGATTGGTGATATACAGCACAGCCAGTGTGCTATCCAAGGCAAAAGCTAAATACATTGTTGCCACTATTGTATTGTTGCTAACGGTTGTACTGGTGCTTTGGGCGCGTGATATTCCTACCATTACTATTTTAATAATTCTGCTCGCGATGTATTTAACGCCGCTATTCTCCGCTTTGAGTGTTATTGGGGCTAAGTATTTTATACAGCTCGTGGGTATTTTTGTTATGTTAGATGCGATAAGAAGCCCACTCTATTTATTAGATGGCCGAGACTTAGGCGATGGTGCGGCACTGTCACAACTCACCTGGTTGCCCGAAATATTCTGGATAGCCACCTGGTTTGTTTTTGCCGTTAGCGGGTTATTGTTACTGTGGAAATTAGCGGGTAATACGGCTAAAGATGAGAGTTAATACATTTGTCGCTATTCAGCCCACCTTCAGAGCAATTACGGTTTATTTATTAACGTTCTAATGGATTTAGAAGTGTGCTGAATAGTTATTCATAACTAAGCGCTTTTGGTTTTTCTATTCCACAAAATAACCGCCAAAATAATTAAACCCAGTTGTACTAATAAACCCTGCAAATTGGGATATATGCCGAGTAAGTCAATGCGTACAAAATTAACTGGACTCGATATCATAACACCAGCTTCTTGCAATGCTGCAATGCCTTTGCCTGCAAATATAATAGCGAGAAAAAACATTAAACCACCCGTTACCGCAAAAAATTGCCTTAATGGCAGGCGCACGCTGTAACGCATAATTAACCAACCCAGCACGGCAAGTGCCGCGACAGCAGAAACAAAGCCGCTTAATGCCATGGTTTGCCCCGCTTCATTGGTTTGCGCCCATAAAGCTTGGTAAAACAGAATGGTTTCAAAGGCTTCACGGTATACCGCAATGAATGAAAGCCCGGTTAATGTCCATAACGTGCCGGAGGTTAATGCTTTATGCATGCTGTCATCAATGAATTTTTTCCATTTTGCCGCACTGGATTTATCATGCATCCAGAAGCCCACATAAAGTAACACTAATGTCGCAACGATGGCGGCTACACCTTCGGTGATTTCCCGTGATGCCCCCGAAATATTCACCAATGAAATTGATGCCCACCAAGTAAATATGCCTAGAATTAAAGCGCTGATCCATCCTATATGTATGTAACGTAAACCGTCTTTGCGATTGGTGCGCACTAAAAATGCGGCCAGTGCGGCCACTATTAGCAATGCTTCCAAACCTTCTCGCAATAAAATGAAAAATGCACCAGCAAAAGCGGCTTCACCTGATAAGCTCTTGCTGCTAAGAATTTCATCAGCAATAAGCAATTTTTCATTGATAAATGCAATGTCGTTTTCAATGATTTCTAAACTGGCGTCATTGCGAATTTTATTACGCAGTCCTGTCATGGCTATCTCAATTTCAAGGCGTAAGGCTTTATCAAAGGCATTAATATTTTGTTCAACTAACTCAAAGCCTTCAAGATAGGCTTCTACTGCATACTTATAGGCTTTCTTCTTGTCTTTGTTTTTATATGCGGTAATAACATCGGCTAAGCGCTCACGCGAAAAAGATAAATTGCTTTTATTATTATAAAAAA
>UOFF01000059.1_pt1 | contig 16935 bp, 24 predicted proteins | sample 1990091 | NCBI WGS metagenome assembly UOFF01 (sample SAMEA4728526, study PRJEB27164) | hydrothermal vent metagenome | biome: marine basaltic hydrothermal vent biome; feature: marine hydrothermal vent; material: mineral | place: Pacific Ocean | collected 2011-06-14/2011-07-23 | depth 1741 m | reverse complement strand
TTATCGCGTAAGGGGAATATTATGTTTAAAAAATTATTTATTATCAGCGCATTTGTTTCAACCATATTAATAAGTGGGTGCGCCTCTGTACCAATGGCAGCCAATAATCAAGATATAGTTATGAAGGCATTCAAACAGCCCAGAGCTGATAAATCGGGTTTATATATATTTCGCGACACCTTTCGTGGGCAGGGAATGAAAAAGACAATTTATATCGATGGCGTGGCTTATGCAGAAACTGCTAACAAAGTGTATATTTATGTACAGCTTTCTCCCGGCAAACACACTATATCAACAGAAACAGATTTCAGAAATCACTCTATTAGTTTTGAAGCTGAGGGTGGCATAAATTATTTTGCAGAACAGTTTATTGTAATGACACTGACACAAGGCATTGCAGGCGTTAAAATGGTAGGCGAGACTGCTGGTAAAGCTGGGGTTTTAAATTCTGAATTGGCACTCACTAAGCCACTTTCTGAGTATGCCTTTGCTGAATAAAAATCTAAACTAAATTTTACTTTCAACACGTTGCCCTGCGATGTACACTCATGTGTATAGCAGGGCATTATTGATTATAAGGATTGCGCTTAAATTTAACTAACATTATTTTCAAATCAGAAAAATATGGCTACATCAAATGAAATACTTTACCCTACCGCTCATTTTTTTACTTAGCAGCTGCAGCACAATGCGCACTGACGTTATGTTGCAAACAACAACCATATCAGCTGGGGCGCCTTACCTAGAACGTGCTAATGATTTATATGACATTGCCACAGAATGCTGGACCACTGAGGCCCATGTATTGTATTACGGAACCGCCGTTGAAAAAGAGGTTTTTACCGATTCTGTTTCTATTATTGCCCGTTGGAAACCCATTACTGGCAAAAGTACCGACCCAATTATAAAGATAACCATAACCCCCCGTGACGAAGGCTCAGTTGCTAGAATTTTTGAAAGAGAGCACCCTTTTATCACGAAAGGCAACTATGCTGAAGATGCCATACGTTGGTTAAATGGGCTTTATAGTTGTATTTAATAACAACTGCAAACCCCGATTAAAACTGATAACTTACGCTTAACCGCATTACGCTTTAGTCGGCTCACAAGATGAACACACTTTACGTGCGGGTGAGACCAAATCCCATATTGCAACAATCATCATAATAACGATGCCTGTATACAACAAATAAGTGCTCCAATCATAAGTCCATAATGGCCCCATGGTTAACAACACCATGGTAGGGCCGGTGATGCCAGCAATTAAACGATAAATAACACGATGTGAAAGAAACAAAACTACATTTGAGGCGATGCCAATCCAGGCAAAAATAGGCAACAAGGTATTAATAAAAACACCCTCATAATGCGCTAAAAAACCCAAGCCTAACGAAGCTCCCAACGCACCAAACGCGGGAAAACAAGACGCACAACCCATGGCCGCCAATATCACACCAATGGCACCTGTTTTATCAAATAAACGTGTAATCCACTGCATAACGGTAATCCTCGCATGTTAAAAAAGCAGCTTAAACTCCGTAGCTAACTACAGGGTCAAGTGGGTTTTTAACTAAGTTAATTGAAAAAAGAAAGTGTTTAGAAAAGCGACCACATGTGATAATTCGATTCTAAGTAAGCCGCATCAGTTCAACAAAAATAGGCGGCCATAAGACCCTGATTTATATAACTAAATACTTATTTAATTTTCTTCGAAATTTATGAGCGTTTCAATAATAGGGCAATGATCACTCGAACCATCGAGATGGCATGTTTCAATTAGTGAATCTAAGGTTGTGCGTAAATTAGATAAATCAGATATTTGATTATTAATTTGAATCAATTTTTTCTCAGCACGCTCGCGTACATCTTCACAATGCCCCTCGTCTAACTCCATTAGCTCGGCAACTTCATGTAATTTAAAGCCCAGTTGCTGGGCGCGCTTAATAAAACGAATACGTGCAATGGTAGCAAATGGATATATGCGATAACCCACCTCAGGCTTTTCAGGCTCAGTCACTAAACCTATGCGCTGATAATAGCGAACCGTTTCAAGATTGACCCCAGCGGCATTAGCAACCCGCCCTATGGTTAATGGCTTACCCATACATCTTTACTCATATTTAAACAACAAAATTAATAGACTATCATTAAAAAGCGTTTAAAATTCGATTTTTTGATAATTTCAGACGAAGTTAGTCAGTTTATCCCTTAGTTTCAATCGTCATGCCGACTGACAATATACCATCACGAAGCACCTCAGCACGCAAACCACCTCGCCCCCAAAACGCAGTAATCACATCTTTTTCAGATAATGTTTCGCTTTTTAATAAGCGGCCCAAAATAATGCACGGCTCACACAGCTCAACTCCCCTAAACCTAGCCTTACCAATGCTAAATTCTTTATTCACTAGTACATTTAAATCAACACCTCGTGTAATAATGTTACGACGCGTGGCTTGTAAATCAATATTTTGATTAAAACTCGCATTAAAATTTTCAATCGATTCAATTTCAATAAAACTAATATTTTGCCCTGGCCTACGATGTTTTTTAAAATGCCGGTCGCCGGTAATACCCAATCCCAAACGCACTTCAACATCTAAAATTTGCTGCTGAGGCTGCCCCGACTTACCGGCAACAAAAATAGCGCTGATCATATTATTCTCTCACTTTTTCAACGGGGTCAGACTCGATTGATATAATATTAAACATAATTTTCATTTCGCGAAACTAAAGACACAACCCCTGCTTTTCGGAGATGCAGCATAAATCCCATTTTTTGTTGCTATACCTGAAACGTTATGAATTTAGGTGTAAAAATTTTGTTTTATTTTTCTCCTAACGCGGCGGAAATGACGATGAATAGCGGGCTATTGTGAGGAGTTTCAACGAAATCAGGGAGAAAATAAAAAGAAAATTATACCTAAACTCTTAATTTTTGTGTATAAAGCCCTATTCCCATTAATTTTAACTTAACACTACTCGAACTAGGCCTGATTGCTTTTCGCTCAGGCCACAACGCCTACTTCAATCGAGTCTGACCCCTTTGATGTTAGGTATTCACCTTCAATTTCCGAAGTTTTGATAGCTTCACAAACCATAAAGTCGATAATCGCATCAGTTTGAATATTATCAGGCAGGCTTTTAAGTATGCCACTAACCTGCCCTGTTTTTTCGGCAAAAGCAAATAAAACGTCTTGCACGACAGAAATGTCATAGTTAAAATTAGGCCAGTCAGATTGTTGCCAATTATAGTTCATGATTTAAATATACGGCCTATTCGCATCAAATACAAGAAAAATATGACTTGAATATAATATCTAATCAAATCACCTAGACAAAACATCTGATTGAAAAAGAGACTAGGGGTCAAGTCACTTTTACAACAATCAAAATGTAATCTGTTGAGATAGCCGCATTAGATGGCCGCTGAAATAATTGAAATTTATTGTGGGTGTCTCATTAAACCCTATTGTGGGCGTCTCATTAGACCTTCTCATTAGACCTAGGCCAGCACCCCTATCGGTAACGCATAAAATGAGTGTCCATCCTGATGAAATGGCAGTGTTTCACCACCCGCGTAAAAAACCAAACCGTAAATAAACTGTTCGCCTGCAAATTCTGCCAGTTTCTTAAGCCCTTTAAAATCATGGCTCGTAACACTGGCTGATGCTTTTACTTCAACACCAATAATATGACCATTTAGTAATTCAATAATAATATCAACTTCATTTTTTTGCTTATCTCTAAAATGATAAAGATTAACCATATCTTCAGACCATTGAGCATGCTTTCTAAGCTCCATGTAAACTAAGTTTTCTAACAGCCCCCCGTAATATTGACTAGCAAGTAATTGATCGCTATTTTTTAGCCCTAACAAATAACAAGCTAACCCGGTATCAATAAAATGTAGCTTGGGCATTCTCGTTGCTGCTCGTTTAGCTCTATTTTTTTTATATGCCGGAACGCGAGCCACAATAAACATTAGCTCTAAAATTTGTATATAAGTTTTGGTCAATTTATCATCTAACTCCAAATCATTTGAAATATTCGCATATTTTAATAAGTTGCCACTAAGCCCTGCCAAATAAGGTATGAGAGCCTGTAGTCTTGAAAAATAATCACCTCTGGCATTATATAACGACTCAAAATCTTTGAATAAGCGGCCTTGCACATACGAGCTATACCACATTGATTTTGCACGCAGAGACTTTGTTTGAACTTCAGGATAACCACCCGAAATAATCCATTCGGCGAGTTGCGTTCTAGTCAATTTCGCATTCTCACGCGGGTTAAATTGCTGTGAGATAAGATAATCAATAATATTTTGTGACTGCTGGTTCATTTCTGAAATAGCCAATGGATATAACTCTAACCGAGCCATATGCCCGGGAAGCGCTTCTTGAGTTTTTGCTGAATGAAAAATATCGGTAGAGCCCGTTAGCAAAAACTTTCCTTTGGTCGTTGGCAATAGCTGATCGGAGCTTTCTTTAATGGCAGGCACTAAGGATGGTAAATATTGAAACTCATCTAATGCTAATTTTCGATCATCAAATGATTGTATAAACCCGTGGGGGTCATTAGTGGCAGCAGAAAGCATTGTTTGATTATCAAACGTAATGTAATCCATATTCAAGCGATCAGCAATATACTTAACAAGGGTTGTTTTACCTGCCTGCCTAGGACCAGTTAAATACACAACCCTAAACTCGCTTAACAGTTCTACAATAATAGGCTCTAAATGTCTTAAAATCATATAGTTAAACTACCATCCAGTTAAAATAACAATTTTTAATCCGAATAATATAGCTTATAAACCCGCAAAAAACCAGTCGTTAACCCGAAAAAAATACCTTCTTAGTCCGAAAAACATACACCTTATAATCATTGCCTAAGAAACTAGGGGCCAAGTCACTTTTACAATAATCAAAATGTAATCTATTGAGATAGCCGCATTAAATGGGCGCTGAAATCATTGAAATTTATTGTGGGTGTCTCATTAGACCCGTTTAGTAAGTTAAGCTAATTTTTTTAGGATTAAAAAAAAGACAAGCCCCACACACTTAAAATACTCAATCCGTCTGATGTAGTGCATTAAACAGAGGAATGGGCGATATAAATAACAATCTTTGTTATTTATTGTTATTATTAAGGTAATTATAAAGGAAAGGCGTGAATTATGAATGTATCCCTAACCCCCCAATTAGAAAGCCTGTTGAAAAAAAAGATTGATACAGGCATGTATAGCTCTGTAAGTGAAGTAGTTCGAGAGGCTCTGAGACTGCTTAATGAGCGGGATAATGTGCAAGCCATGAAGTTAGAGGCGTTGAGAAACGATATAGCACAGGGCATAGACTCGTTAGAGAAGGGCGAGGGTCGAACGCTGGATATTGAAAGCATCAAAGCCAAAGGGCGTAAAATGCTGGAAAACGACAATAAATAATGCCAGAATTGATCATATCACCACAGGCTGAGCAGGATTTACTCGATATCTGGCTTTATATTGCAGAGGACAACACGGTTAATGCTGATCGGTATCTGGATAAACTCAACGATAAAGCGATAAGCTTGAGCGAATCTAGTGGTATAGGAAAAGATCGCCCCGAGCTGGCACCCAACAATCTAAAAAGCTTCCCTGTTGATCATTATATGCTTTATTACCTGCCTATAAAAACGGGTATAGAACTCGTTAGGATTTTGCGTACATCAAGAGATACCCAGCCACTGTTCAAGGGTTATCAAGGGGTCAGCCAGCTTGATAGATGAGATTCAAGGGCAGGAGTCAAGTCACTTTTACAACAATCAAATAATCTATTGAGATAGCCGCATTAGATGGGCGCTGAAATAATTGAAATTTATTATGGGTGTCTCATTAGACCCAAAGGGTGCCTGTTCGTTTATACTTTTTGTTAATATATTAAACATATCGACGGCCTATTGATTGACAAATAACCCGTTTATCTAAAATAATAGATAAATTATCTACTATTTTATATAATTATGATAACAAAGAAGACATTGCATTGGGTTGGCACGTCATTGGATGATTTAAAGGGCTTTCCTTTAAACATAAAACGTGATGCTGGATACCAATTAGATCGGGTTCAATCAGGTAATGACCCCGACGACTGGAAGCCAATGAAAACAGTGGGTGCCGGAGTACGCGAAATACGCTTAAAAGGCACTGACGGTATATACCGTATATTCTATATTGTCGTAACAGATTCTAGCGTTTATGTATTACATGCGTTCAAAAAGACCAGCCAGAAAACGCCGAAAAAAGACATTGATAAATGCAAAGGCCGTTTTAAAGAAGTAATGAGGACTAAATAATGACTATTCAACAATCAAGTGGCAATGTATTTGAAGACCTGGGCTTCGATGAACCCGAAGCGGCAAACCTGCAGGTGCGTTCTTTTCTTATGCGGCATATTAGTCAATGGATAAAAGATAACAACCTGACTCAGCAAAAAGCAGGTGATGCACTTCACGTTAGCCAGTCTCGCATTAGTGATTTGATGACCGGTAAAATAAACAAGTTTACCACTGATAAACTAATGTGGATTATGACTCAGACCGGGAAAAAACTGGTACCCAGTAATAACGGTTTAAAAATTGAACCTACTAAAAAAATGAGCGTCGCTTAATTTTTTTAAAAGCTGCTGCATATTCTCACCCATCTTGATCAGGGGGTCACGGAGTCAAGTCTTGCTTTTTACCTTTATTATTCGACTGACACGAGGATAATGGGGCTATGAAAACTAGGGGTCAAGTCACTTTTACAATAATAAAAATGTAATCTATTGAGATAGCCGCATTAGATGGGCACTGAAATCATTGAAATTTATTGTGGGTGTCTCGTTAGGTTGTTGTTACTGATAACAAAATTACTTTACTGGAGGCATGGAATGAGTATTTTAGCAGTTGAGCTTCATCCTTTAGCTCACAGCGTAAAGTGCAACGAAGACATTTTGAGTGTTGATCTTATCGATGGTCGCACTATTACTGTACCTACATCTTGGTTTCCAACACTATCAAGTGCAACCCAATCTCAAAGAGAAAACTGGGAAATATTAGGTGATGGCGAAGGCATTCATTGGCCAGAAATTGATGAAGACTTGAGTGTTTCTGGCCTTCTCGCAGGTGCTCGCCACTAACAATTTAGTATCAAGGGGTCGGCCAGCTTAATATTCCCACAATGCATTCAAGGATAAAAATCATGAGAAAAGTTGAAGAAATAGAGCAAGAGATTGAAAAGCTTAGTAAGAATGAACTTGAGTCTTTTCGATGCTGGTTTTTCGATTTTGATGCCAAAGCATGGGATAGCCAGATTGTTAGCGATGCAAAAAGCGGTAAACTCGATAAATTGGCAGATGAAGCGATCAATGATTTTCGAATCGGTAAAGTGAACGAGCTTTGAAGCATTTTGCTTCTTCACGTTTCAGGAAGTGCTACCATGCTCTTCCTGAACCTATTCAAAAGTTGGCCGATAAAAACTTTGAACTTCTTAAAGAAAATCCGAAATATCCATCATTACATTTCAAGAAAGTAGGCCAATTCTGGTCTGCACGAGTTGGTATGACATACCGCGCACTAGCCGTGGAATCAAACAGAGGCCATAGAGAACAGCTAAAACGGACACCCACCTTAATATTGACAAGTTAAATTCACAAGCGTAATTTAAACCGACTCTTTAGATAATCAAGGATTTGATCATGCCTAAACCCCGCTACGCTCAAGTTTCATTAGCCGCAACACCCTATTATCATTGCATCGCTCGTTGCGTTAGACGTGCTTTTTTATGTGGTGTTGATATAGCGACAGGTGAAAACTATGATTACCGTCGACAATGGCTAGAAGATAAGTTACTTGAACTTGGGCATATTTTCGCTATTGATATTTGCTCATATGCCATCATGTCAAATCATTATCATGTCGTATTGCACATTAACAAAATACAAGCGGCTAATTGGTCGCAAGATGAGGTGATCGCGCAATGGTTAACCTTATTTAAAGGCAATAGCGTTACGCAGCGTTACAAACAGGGGGTGAAACTAACCGATGCTGAATTGGATTTATTGCATAAAACCGTCGATATGTGGCGTGAACGCTTAGCTGATATCAGCTGGTTTATGCGGGTTTTAAATGAAAACATTGCGCGCAAAGCCAATGCTGAGGACCACTGCACCGGTCGTTTTTGGGAGGGTCGCTATAAATCACAAGCACTACTGGATGAAGCCGCTTTAATGGCCTGCATGGCCTATGTCGATTTAAACCCGATTCGAGCTACAATGGCTAAAACACCTGAAACTTCTTCGCACACCAGCATTAAATTAAGATTATCCACATTAAAGTCTGAATTTAAAAAAGATGAGCATGATCAACCTACAGTGTTATTTTCATTTGTAGGTAACCCACGAAATAACATGCCAGAAGGCTTGCCTTTTAAGCTGAATGATTACATAGATTTAGTGGAGTGGACTGGCCGACAAATCCACCCAAATAAACGGGGGGCTATTCCACAAAACACACCCGCCATTATTGAACGACTCAATTTTGATAAAAAACATTGGTTATATGTAACCACGCATTTTGAAAGCAAACTAAAAGGCTTAGTCGGTTCGCTTAATTCATTAACAAGGGTCTGTCAAAAATTGAATTATGAACGCACCATTTGCAGACAAAGTTGTGAGATCTATTTTCCATAACCTGCATCAATTGTCGTTATAAACCTCCGGAAAATCCCTTTTAGTAAATCTACTCGCCTATCATTTACTATTTTTATGTCAAACTGCACTTCTTTTAACTTTTTCTACACAAATAACACTCATTTAGTTTTATTCACTTTTTAACAATGAACGGCGCATTACATTTTAGTTTTTTGTCGTGTAAAGAGACCGTTATCATGGGTGTCTCTTTTGTCCTTTTGTCTATTGTAAAAGTGAATCGACCCCTATCTACTCAGGCATAAAAAAGCCCGTATAAATACGGGCTTTTTTTCATGCAAATAAATTACAATTATTAACGAATACGTCTAATCGTAATTTTAGCACCTGGATTACGCCAATCGAACATTGCAGGATTTAACTGACCAACGCCATGCATACCACGATGAATCAAAACAACACCTTCACCCTTATTAGGCTCTGCTGGAACACCAGTTGTACCACCTGTTCCTGGCAAATTAAGAGCTGCAATGCCTGGAGCAGGAATTCTATGATGGGTTACTGGATTACCACCGCCTTCTGGGTGAGTAGAATGATCCACAAGTCTACAAACAGCTTCTCGAGGCCCTGTAGGGTTCCCTGGTGGCGTAGGAACTGGTATATATCTTGGCTCATCTAAACCTTCTGAATCACCATCAATAACAAAACTATCGGGATCAGGAGCATTTGGTCCAGTTCTATACACATAATCAGAACCAACAGTAAGCGCAGCTAAACCTAAAGATGCATCATAACAAAACTCTGTATTTGCCTCATCACCCGAATCATATACAGGTGAGAAAATTGTTACTGTTTTACCGTGGCGCGGTACCTTAATAGAATTAGCAGCTACAAATGCATCATTAGACGGTGCCATCATTGAAAATACACTGATGCTCGAATGTTCATAATCAGCTTTGATAGTTGTTGTTAATGTTTCACCAGGGCGAATACCTTCATTACCAGGGCCCTCTGGTGGAGGGGTAGGATTTTTTAATAGAACAGCATATTTAACATTTTCATTAGCAGCCAACTCATTAACTAATGTTTGAGCCTTGCCTGTTTCAGCAAGAATCTCTAAACCAATAGCGCCATTTGGTTGGCCCAACTCAAAAACCTTAAATTTACTTTTATGCGTAGCAATTGCAGTTTTACTTAAATTTGCCTGACTAGTTAAGTTAGTAATTGTAACTTCATACGTAAATTCTTTATTTGCATGCTTAGCAGACACTGGTGCGCTCATCACACACGCAGCAGCAATGCCGACTACTATTAGTTTTTTTAACATGGTATCACCCTAAAATTTTTATTAAGTTTTATTAAAATCAGAAATGCGTTTTGATAGTGATTACTTTAATAAGCTAATCTATTGAAAATTCCGTTTAACTCCTATAAAAACTATTTTTCTGATTTTTATTTAAGTTTTATTAAAACAATGGCAACACTATACCGAAGATTTAATCGAGATGTATGTGACAATTCTCGCAAATATAGTGCTTTAATTGAGAAATATAATAAAAAAAAATATTCAGTGCGTTAAGTTACAATTAAAAGTCACGCCACCTGCGAGATTGCATGTTTGATGAAATAATTCAAGCCTTGATTAAATTATTTTTTATCTTTTAGTTTGCCAAACATCAATAAAATGTAAATAAAATTTATTTTCATCCGCATTTTTATTTATGGCGCAGGCATTAAGGTTGTTTTGATAACCGCTACTGTGGTTTCACCGCAAAGAACAGATAATAAAAAACACCCGCCCCCAAGCGTTCTCTCTTTTTCCATATTAAACCGCTTAAATATTTTATGATATAGTGGCATCTGCGTTTTATAATGAACACAACATTAAAGGAATAAAAAATGCCACAACTTATCACCAATATCTTTTCCAGCGATTTTTCCCACCTCCCAAAAAAAGCCACCCCATTTGATGACACAACTTGCCGCCGGCATTTAATTGACCGCATCACCAAGCTCCCCGGTTTCGGCAATTGCCGTATTGTATATATTGGCAACGGGCCTGCAGTGGTGATAAGAGATTTTCCCGCAACGTTTACCGGAAAAGACATCACCATCGCCATTCGCCCGGTTACCGGCAGAAAACAAGTGAATGATGAAATTCATCCTATGTTTAGCGACTCACAGAAGGATGAGCGGTTTTATAATGAATTGGTGGATTTAGGGTTTAACTGTGGGGCCGCCTTTATAACGGGCGCAGTCGCACTGTTTGGTGTTGGAGCCGCGCCCATTAGTGGCGGCACTAGCTTGATGTTAACCGCAGCTTCAGGCTCCGCAAGTGCAGCTACAGCTCTACAATGCATTAATTCTGGATATCGATTATTTAATGAATCATCTGGAAATATCCATAGAAATATCCGGCTAGATAGCCAAGACTGGTATCGACAAACCAACTCAGCACTCGATTTTATGTCATTACTTGGCGTTGCCGTTGTTGGCAAAGGCATCTTAAAAACTGTGCAGATTTCTCACAAAGCCGGCACCAGCATTCCTAACATATTAAAAGGGCTCAACTCTGAAAGCCGAATGAAACTCACCATAGCGATTCTTAAGGCCCAAAACCCAACTTTAAGCCTGCAAAAAATTCACCTGCTACTACTCGCAAAACAGCTGCCCAAGCGCTACAATGCGCTCAATTTCAACCACACCTTACGCACCCAATTAGCCGATGCAGTGAGCGCATCGCTCAGTGCCGCAGGCAGCGCGCGCTCAGGGCTGCTCAATAAGGCCGGAACTATTTCAATTCAAGACGCCAGTTACATTATTAATGTAATTGAAGAGATAGACACCCACTAATGAAACAAGAAAAAACAACAAATAACGCTGAAAACAACTACGATTTACCCTTTCTGGACAACCTAGTAAATGAGGTAGCCACGGGACAGCGTATAGTATTTTTTCCACCGGGTATGCTCATCTTCGTTTTTACCATGACACCACTACCCATATTCCCGTCCATTTTGCTAGCCGCTGCAAGCATTGATTGGCTAGGGTCTGGCTTAAGCCCTGATGTACAAACCAATGCCCCCCTTATTTCAGGTCCCATCTACATTCTTTTTGTATTAGTCCCCTTTTACTTAATTATTCATGGCAAAAAAAAATATGTAGAAGTCACACGGTATTATTATCGTTTTTTATTTTTAACAAGCTCAATTTTTTTAGCTTATTACGGGCTAACCTACAACGATCTAAACATCGCATTTTTATTAGCCAGCACTTTCAGCGGCCTGGGTTTATGGCTAATGAAAACACCTTCTTATCAGTTGCTTGTTGAATATATGCATCGGCTAAAAAAACGTAAACTTGAGATTTATGAAGAAGAACAAAAAAGTATGCAAGGAAAATAGACCCCCTGATTTTTAAGTGACATGTTTACTGCTAGTAAACTGTAACGTTATGAGGCTTATGCTGGACTAAAGTCCCGCTTCCATTGGCTTTGGCCAAGCCTTATTCTAGGCATTAGAATAAGGCTTGCTTATATGATAAAGTGCGTAATGCTAATTTGAATCGTAATATTTAAAGGAATAAAAAATGCCGCAACTTATCATCAATATCTTTCCCAGCGATTTTTCACACCTCCCAAAAAAAACCACCCCATTTGATGACCCAACTTGCCGCCGGCGCTTAATTGATCGCATCACCAAACTACCCGGTTTCGGCAATTGCCGTATTGTATACATTGGCAACGGGCCTGCGGTGGTGATAAGAGACTTTCCCGCAACGTTTACCGGAAAAGACATCACCGTCGCCATTCGCCCGGTTACCGGCAGAAAACAAGTGAATGATGAAATTCACCCTATGTTTAGCGACTCACAGAAGGATGAGCGATTTTATAATGAGCTGGTGGATTTAGGGTTTAATTGTGGGGCAGCCTTTATAACGGGCATGGTCGCACTGTTTGGTGTTGCAACCGCACCTATTAGCGGGAGCACCAGCTTATTGTTAACTGCAACTGCCGGCCCAGCAAGTGCCGCTACCGGTTTACAATGCTTTAATTCTGTGTACCGGTTAATCAACGAATCTAATGTCGGCAATAATCCACAAATGAACCTCTGGTTAGACAGTCAAGACTGGTATAGTCAAGCCAGCCTAGCTTTAGATGGCCTGTCATTACTCGGAGCGGCCGGTGTCGGTAGGGGCCTACTGCAAACGGTACAAATTTCTCGCAAAGCGGGCACCAGCATTCCTCAAATTTTAAAAGGGCTTAACAACAAAAAAAGACTCAACCTAACCATAGAGATTCTTAAAACCCAGAACCCAACCCTGCGCATGCCTCAAATACATGCACTCATCTTAGCCAGAAAACTGCCCAAAAATTATAGTGCACTCGCCTTAAACTACACTTTACGGACACAACTCATCAATGCGGTTGGCGCCTCACTCAGCCTAGCAGGCAGTGCAAGGTCTGGGCTACTCAATAAAGCGGGCAATGTTTCAATTGAAGGCGCCAGTTATATCATTAATGTGATTGAAGAGATGGATACCCACTAATGCAATCAAATAAGGAAAAGGCCAATATAAGCAACACCATACGACATGCAACTGAAAACGACGAGTCAGCACTAAACGAGCTGATTGATGATGACTCAACACTGGATGAACTGATTGATAAAGTCGCTAGAGGGCAAGCCATTGTACTTTTTCCACCTGGCATATTCATTTTTGTTTTCACGATGATGCTATTGCCAATATTTTCAACCGTTCCACTCATTGCAGAAAGCTTAAAATGGCTAGGCCCAGAATTAACCAACCCTGAAACCGCTTTTGGCGTATTTGGTTCTGGCATTATCTGCCTTTTACTTACAATAATCCCCTTTTTCTTAATTGCTCATGGCAAAAAAAAATATGTTGAAGTCACTCGATATTATTATCGTTTTTTATTCTGGACTAGCTCGATTTTTTTAGCCTTATACGGAGCAACCCACACTGAACTAAACATCCCTTTTTTATTAGCTAACATAATCAGCGCCCTTGGTTTATGGCTAATGAAAACATTGTCTTATCAGCAATTTGTTGAATATATGCACCTACTCAAAAAACGCAAACTTGAGATTTATGAAGAGGAGCAAAAAAGTAAATTAGGAGATCAGGCTCACTGATTTTTAAGTGAAGAAATGGACACCCACTAATGGATAACGAAAAGGAGAAAGCAACCATAAGCCACATGCTAAATAGTGCCGCTGAAGATGACGACGACTCATCCCTGGATGAGCTGTTCGATGACCTGGCGAGAGGGCGAACAATTATACTGTTTCCACCCGGCATGCTCATTTTTGTTTTTACCATGCACTTGCCCATAGCCCCATCCGTTCTCTTAACAGCTGCAAGCATTAATTGGTTTGGAGCCGATTTAAGTGTACCTCAACACGCTATTTTACAAATGAGCTCCATTCCCATCTTTACTCTTATTATTCTAACCCCCTTTTTTCTGGTTATTCATGGTAAAAAAAAATATGTTGAGATTACTCGATATTTTTATCGCTTTTTATTTTGGACCAGCTCAATTTTTTTAGCCTTATACGGTGCAACCCACACTGAACTAAACATTCCCTTTTTACTGGCCAGTATAATCAGTCGTTTTGGTTTATGGCTTATGAGTACATTATCTTATCAATTACTTGTTGAATATATGTATCGTTTCAAAAAACGTAGACGTGAAATTGCTGTAGAAAATAAAAATAAATAAGAGCAAAATACGCCGTAATGCTTTCGTGAGATAATATCGCTTGGGGCTTAATATTGGGCCAAATTTCTATCATTATTGGCTTTTAGAAACCAGAGAGGCAGACTCGCTAAGATTTTTAACGCTTATTTTTATCAACGATAATTCGCCCGATCAATTTTTCAAGCGGCTGATAGCTTCCAATATGAACTTGTTTTGATGTTTCAATTATTTCCCAAGGATATGTTGCATCCCAATTAATAGCATAATTATATACACCTGCTAACATTGTTATAAATATTCGCTGTGCCCGACCATTACCCTCTGGAAAAGGATGATAGATATTAATTATCCCTAAACAGGCAGCCAACTTTATTGCTGCCTCATTTATGGGTGGCCTTTGGCTGCAATTACAATAATCACTAACGCGTGAAAAAACCTGTTTTTCATATTTCGGTAAATATTTTGCTGGTGTAAACTCATCTTCGTTTTTTCTCACATCGTATGACCTAGGCCTACCTGCCCACTCATATAAATCTTGAAACAGATAAGAATGAATCGCTTTTAAATGGTCAAAGTCGAAAGTTTGGGGGATTAAACTGGGGTTTTGAAGCAGCTCTATTGACCGTATAGCGGTGAATCCAGCTTCTTTATCTCTGAGTTTTTTGAAAGATGTTAGATTTAAAAAATTAATAAATACGGACGTATTTGGGTAACACAATGGCTCAACACTGTCTGAAAAAACAGTATCAACCACGTATTAAATCGAGAATATATGAGGTATCAACCGTATTATCTTTAAGCGCTTGCTTTATTAACGCTAATATTTCTACCGGCAATTCAAGAGACTCAAGCCTGATATTCGCTAGCGCTTGTGTAACGGCATCCTGGCTGGTTATAGGCATAATATGGTTCTCTAAATTAATAAGTCACACACTATTCTAGCTTCCTCACGTAAGCTGGTCAAATTTACCAGTTCTGGGACCAGACCAACGTAAGCGATTGAAAACAATGTAAAAACCCCTAAAAAACGGCCCATATTATGGCTTAGAGCGTTGTTTTTTGCATTTAAAAGCGTGTTTTAAGGAACTACTAAGCATAGCTGCCCTATTAAATTCCATTAAATTCGCCTTTGATATTTTATACTTGACAAGAATTAAGGTTGCTTTCTATTGCTAATTGAGCCACAATGTAGCACATACTTAAAAGGTGATTGTTATGGCTGAAAACGCAGTTGTTCGTGCTCGTATTAATGAGGCAATAAAAGAAGAAGCGGCAACGGTTCTGGCAACAATGGGTTTGACGGTATCTGATGCTTTCAGATTAATGCTAACACGAGTTGCAATTGAAAAGACGCTACCTTTTGAGCCGTTAATCCCAAACAAAGAAACCATTCAAGCAATGCGTGAAGCACGTAAAGGGAAACTGGATACTTTTGATAGTATCGATGATTTAATGTCTGATTTAAAAAAGTGAAGCTTGAGCGGACTAAAAAATTTAAGCAGGATTACAAACGAGAAATGAAAGGCCGTCATCGAAAAAATCTTGATGAGTCTTTACATAGCAATCCTTAAATTATTACTTAAAAATCAACCTCTAGCAGAAAAACACAAAGACCATGCCTTAACAGGTGACTGGTCGGACCATCGCGATTGTCATATTAAACCTGATTTGGTATTAATTTATCGTAGACCCAATAAAGATCTATTGCAGCTTGTGCGAGTCGGCTCACATAGTGAATTGGACTTATAGGCAATGAAAAAACAGGGTACAATTAGGGGTCAAGTCACTTTTACAATAAAAAATTTAAACTTGATAAAGACACTATCATTGATACTCCAATAAATCGAGCAGGCTATAGGCAAATTGACTAACTTTGTTATCTGGGTCTTTGTATCGCAATGCGTTGACCATTGGGCGCTGTATGCTTTTTTCTTAAAGCAGTCATTTTCCTACTAAAAAAGAGAATTTAAGCACTATTCAACCCATTTTTTAGCAATTAATTCATTTTTCTCAATAAGTTAGGATGGCCCGATCCCATATTTCCATTTGTTATATAAAAAACACAACCGCATAATTAGGACCATAATACCCAGCTAGGCACCCGACTATTATAAGGGGTATCTAAATATTGTCTTGACTATTATACGATGCTATCGATAATGGTTAACATGAAGACTAAAACCCGATTGTACGATACGCTATTGACAGAGCATCTAACAACACAACGTCAAATGGCTTTTGTTAGCGGCCCAAGACAGGTCGGCAAAACAACCACTTGTCGAACTCAGGGCGGCACTTATCTCGACTGGGACAATATTGATGACCGAGAAAATATTCTTGCCGGCCCTGCCCGGCTGATTGAGCACTACAAGTTAGATCATTTATCTCAAAAACAACCCACTATCATTTTCGATGAATTACATAAATACCCACGCTGGAAACAATTTTTGAAAGGTTTTTTTGACACTTATGCTGATCAATTTCGTATTATGGTTACGGGCAGCAGCCGAATGAATGTTTACCGTCGTGGTGGCGACAGTTTAATGG
>UOFF01000335.1_pt1 | contig 17004 bp, 15 predicted proteins | sample 1990091 | NCBI WGS metagenome assembly UOFF01 (sample SAMEA4728526, study PRJEB27164) | hydrothermal vent metagenome | biome: marine basaltic hydrothermal vent biome; feature: marine hydrothermal vent; material: mineral | place: Pacific Ocean | collected 2011-06-14/2011-07-23 | depth 1741 m | reverse complement strand
CATTGCTCTAATAAAGCAAACTGAATGACTTTATTTTCAACAATATGCCCCAGTGAATCAACACCTAAATCTGCTGCATCAAAATGTATGCTGCCATCACCTGTGGCATCCCATACATGCATGTGTTGATAGGCATAAGCTCGGCGTTTTAATATTCCGGCCCAAGCATCAACATATTTTAAAATTTGTTGAGATGATTTATTAATCGCAGAGACACGCAATGCATAATCATCATCTAACTTAATGTCTTCTGGCTGAAAAGCTTCGACAATTGCAATGTTTAACTGCGCTTTGCCTAAGGCGCAAGCCAAGGTTAAACCCACCATACCACCACCAATAATAATGATATCGTATTGTTTATTCATAGGGGCAACCGTCGTTGTAATTTATTCATGCGACCAAGCAATCCCATACTTTGGCGCGCCATCAGTGTTCGCATCGGCGGCATTAAATTAAGCGCGATTAATGCAGATGCTCTTAAGTGACCAAGCACAGAAGATTGATTAGAAAAAACTTTTACCATCGCATCCGTTATCTTATAAACCCGACGCATATCTTTTAATCGCTTTGCATGATACTCGGCCAACATCAGTGAGTGCCCAGGGTCAGGCGCTTCAACAATCATTTCCGCCAATTCTGCCACATCACGCAACGCAAGGTTATACCCTTGCCCCGAAACTGGATGCAAGGCATGTGCGGCATTACCAATAATCACCACGCGCCCCTTGGTGAGTTGTTGGGTTTCAGTATATGCTAAGGGATAGGAAAATCGCTCACCCGTTTTTTCTATATTTCCGGCACGATAACCAAAACGTTGTTGTAATTTTGTTTTAAACTCGGCATCAGTTAATGCCATTATTCTTGATGTGTCTTGTTGGTTACAGGTCCAAACGACCGAGTAGCGATTTTCAATCATGGGCAAAAAAGCAATGGGGCCACTGTCAGTAAAACGCTCATAAGCAATGCTTTGATGTAACTGATCGGTTTGCACATTGGCAATTATCGCAGATTGCCGATAATCTTCGCGACTGACATCTAAACCGGCTAATTGCCGTGTGGCCGATTGCACGCCATCAGCAGCAACCACCAGTTTTGCCTGCATGTGTTGCTCACCTTGTAACGTTTTAATTTGTACCGTCACTTGATCTTCCGATTGCTCAAGACGTTGAATACTCGCCGGACACAACCAGTCCACATGCTTTAATGATGCCACTTCATCCATTAATATCTGGCCCATTACTCGATTTTCAATCACATAGCCTAAGGCTTCAACGCTTTCATCTATGTGATTAAGTCGGGTCGCACCTAGGTGGCCACGGTCAGAAACATGGATGGTTTTTATCGCTTGAATTTTCGCAACTAAGGCGGGCCATAACCCCATGGCTTCAAATATACGCCGCGAGCCATAAGATAAAGCCATAGAGCGATCATCAAAACTGGGCTGTGCATCAGCATCAAAGGCATGGGCCTCCACCACTGCAATTTTTAATTCATTGTGATTTTTTAACGCCGCCACAAGACTGGCGCCCACCATGCCCCCGCCAATAATAATGATGTCGTATTGCTTACTCATATTAAAATTTATTTTTTGCCCGCCATAATCGCTTCAATGCCTTCCGTTGTTTTGGGTAAACCGTGGGTTAATACTTCGCAGCCTTTTTTGGTAACAACCACATCGTCTTCAATGCGCACGCCAATATTCCACCAGCGTTTTGCCCCACGACTGCCTTGAGAAATATAAATACCTGGCTCAATTGTCAACACCATGCCAGGCTCTAACAATCGCCATTTTTCATCAACTTTGTAATCCCCTACATCATGCACATCCATGCCCAACCAATGCCCTGTACGATGCATATAATATTTTTTATAGGCTTCATTTTTAATCAGCTTGCTTAAAGTGCCTTTTAACAAGCCCAGTTCTATCATACCTTTGGTTAACACTTTAACGGCCGCTAAGTGCGGATCATTCCAATGGTTACCAGGTTTCACTTTTTTAATGCCAGCTAAATTCGCCTGCACCACTAAGTCAAAAATTTCTTTTTGCGGTGCACTGTATTTTCCATTGACAGGAAACGCACGGGTAATATCCGCATCATAGCCATCCAGTTCACACCCTGCATCAATTAACACCATTTCACCATCATTTAGTGGCATATTATTTTCGGTGTAATGCAAAATGCAGCTATTCGCGCCGCCGCCAACAATGCTTGGGTATGCCCAAGTGGCACCATTACGCTGAAATTCGTACATAATTATAGCATCCAGCTCACACTCATTAACCCCCGGCTGACAAATTTCCATAGCTTTTTTGTGGGCTTCAACAGAAATTTTAGCGGCTTTTTTCATAACCCGTATCTCATCACGGCTTTTAAACAAACGCATGTCATGCAGTAAATAATCCAAGGAGACAAATTCATAAGGCACATTGCCACCTGAACGAGATTGCTTACGCAATACATTCACCCATTCCATAACCCGCTTGTCAAACTCGGGATCTAACCCCATGGTGTGGTACACCCGCTCACAAGACTCCATAAGGCCTGGCAAAATATCGTCAATATCATCTATCGGAAACGCATCATCTGCCGCAAAGTTCTCAACGACGCCCTCAGGCCCGACACGCCTTCCATGCCAAATTTCCTGCTTTTCATCTTTATCACGACAAAACAAAATATATTCGCCATTTTTACGACCCGGCAACAACACAATCACCGCTTCCGGCTCATCAAATCCACTTAAGTAAAAAAAATCACTGTCTTGTCGGTAGGGATAATCAACATCTCGATTGCGACACCTGACAGGGGCTGCAGGCAATATGGCAATACTGCCCACACCAAGCATACGCAGTAATTGTTTTCTGTGTCGTGCGTGAATTTTAGAATTCATTCAGTTTCCGTTTTAATTATTTTTTTAGGCTGCCCGATGCACTGGACATTAGTGACTAATAATCGGCATCTTTTCTCTGATGTTATGGGCAGTCATTATCGGATTATTTAGGTTGTAACTCTTCATTGGTTAATAGCACACCCACACGCACATATTCAGTAATATGCATGTAAGCCTCTTCATCTAGCTCATTATCTTCACCTAAATCATGGCCTGCCCGAGCAATTTCAAGCATATCATGAATTATTTCAGCTACATTAGGGGGCAGTGCCTGACCTTCTTTTATACCTCCCGTCGCTAAACCAAAGGTAAAGCCATGACACCAGGCTGCGATTGCCTCAGTGCGCTGCGCCAGCGATTCATTGTCATCAGGCAAAAATAATTGAAAATTTATATTTGAATCACCCAACTGGGTTTTGGTATCTTCAAATAACCCCACCAGGAGTTTGCTGGCTTCTTTAACTAGCATATTATTCACATCATACGCTTCAAATATTTGATTTAACCAGTCGCCCAGCTCAACCTTACCAGCCGCACAATGCATACCACAAAGCACACCATGAGATTCTGATGCTACCAGATCAGCACCTGCCTTCGCTAGCGCATTTAATAATGCATTATAATCAGGTCGAGATATCATTTGTTTTTTTACCTAAAATCAACGGGATTAAGTCGACGTATTCTATCATGTTAACGCCTAGGAGGCTGTCTGAGAATGGAAGTCGTTGCGAGGATAGCTATTCCCACGGTCCTCCGTCATTGCCATTAAGTTAAGCTTGGGCACTTCTCCAATGGGGATGGACCGCGCTTTTTGCGCTCCGTCCCCTCAACCCAACCCACCAAGAGTTGATAGGTTTTTGATCCGACTCCGTAATGCTCTTGCTGGTATCAAAACCGGGGTCAGAGCGCTAAAAAGCGCGGTCTGACCCCAAGTGTTTCAACTTCATGCCCTTAACTTAATAGCAGTGACGCAAAGCGTGGGAACGAGACATATGCACGAAACATAGTCAATATGAATTTTCCGCAGTAGATCTCTCACCCTCGGCAGCCTCCTAGTGCAGCGCATTAAATCAAGGTCAAACTGTGAACAAAGCACAACTCACACTATTAAAAGTTGACCAAACGCCTATGACTAACTAGTATTTAAGGTTATGAATACTGAAAACCAAAGCAATATTGAAGCATTAGAGGATAAAATTGAAGATCTTCTCGCGAATTATCAATCACTTGCCGCTGAAAATGTGGAGCTTAAACAACAATTACAAGATATTCGCAATGATCGGGCTCACTTATTTGAGCAGCGCGAACAAGTTCGCTCACAAGTTGAAGGAATGATTACACGCCTAAAAATAATTGAATCAGGCTAGCTTTTTGCTAAACACAAATTATTAGTCAGAATATAAGGCCCCTCTAAAAATAGATTGCAGCCTTTAAATTATTTTATATACTTAAAACGGGGTTATTTATGTCTGATGATAAAAGTCTAGATATTAGAATAATGGACAAAGATTACACTGTTGCCTGCCCAAAAGAGCAGCAAGCACAATTAATCGATTCAGCAGGCTTTCTCAATAGCCGCTTAAATGAGATTAAACGCAAAGGCTCTATCATTGGCACTGAGCGTATTGCTGTTATGGCCGCACTCAATTTAGCCCACGAACTGCTCAGTAGTCAGAAAGGTGAAAATACTTTTGCCGAGGTTGATAAGCGCGTGTTAAACTTGCATAATAAAATTGATGACGCGCTTTCAGATGTTGAACCGCGTTAATATAAACTTTATAAATTATATTTCGTTGTTATTCGATTAAACCTGTAATAGCAACACACCAGTTTGGGTGCTTCTGCGGTGTTTGTAAGCTTACTTATAAAACCCTTGAGCCTTACTCATCGATCCTGGGAGTGTGTCTGTCGATGCGGTGTGCATTACCACTTTATGTGGGAAGCCTTATACATCGACGCTAATTCCCACCTGAACTTCTGGTTCAAGGTTCGTGAGTGCAGCTACGGCATACGTGGTTCACCCTTCTCAATTTTTAAGCCTCGTCTTGCGAGGCTTTTTTATTGTTTAAATACGCTGAATAGTGACTATACTCTTAGCATTTAACTTAACATTTTGGGTCAATAAAATTCATGCGCGCTTTGCTGAAAAATAATTTTTTTAACCCCGTAAAATACACCGTACAAAAATGACAGCCACACCAAGCGCCTTATTACGCAAAAGCTTACGTCAACAACGCAAAACGCTTGACAAACACACTCAATCGGAGCACGCATTAGCCCTTGACAATCACATTAAAAATTCACTGCTATTTAAACGCAGCAAACGTATTGCAGCATACCTCGCAGCCGACGGAGAAATAGACCCTTCCCTCATCATTAAACGCGCGCTTCAACTAAATAAAAAAATATACCTACCTGTAGTCTCACCGTTTGGCCAGCATCTTTATTTCGCACCCTTTACTGAAAACTGCAAAATGAAATTAAACCGCTATCAAATTGCAGAACCTGATGTGCCACCTCAATTATGGCTTAAACCCCGCCAGTTAGATTTAATTTTAATGCCACTGGTAGGCTTTGATAAGTCCGGCAACCGCTTGGGCATGGGTGGTGGCTACTATGACCGTAGTTTCAGTTTTTGCCACTATAGAAAAGCAGCCTATAAACCTTATTTAATTGGCCTAGCACATCAATTACAAGAAGTTGAACAGCTCTCCGTACAAACACACGATATTCCTATGCAGTTTATCGCCACGGAACAACACATCCAGAGATGTAAATGAAATTTATTGTCTTTAAAATAATGTTAATAATTACCGCTTTATTGCCGCTTAAAGCCGTACACCTCTTAGGTGAAATAGCCGGTAAGCTGTTATGGCTTACCAATGACAGGGTGCGCAAAATTGCAGAAAAAAACATCCAATTTTGTTTTACCGAACTCAATGCCCAACAACAACAAGATCTTACCAAAAAAATTCTTATTGAAACCGGCAAAGTCGCTTTAGAGGCCGGTAAAATGTGGCATCAAAATATCGAAAAAACATTAGCACTGGTGGTTGAAAGCGAAAACGAATATTTGATTAAAGAAGCGCAACAGCAAGGACGTGGAGTGATTATTGCAGCACCGCATTGCGGCTCATGGGAGCTTGTTGGCCTATATTGCGCACATCACCATGCAATGACATCCATGTATGCGCCACAAACAGACCCGCAAACAGATAGCTTAATTCACTTAGCCAGACAACGCAGCGGATCAAAACTGGTACCAACGGATATTAATGGCATTCGCGCTATAAGTAAGGCGCTAAAGCAAGCCGAACTCGTGGGTATCCTGCCCGACCAATCACCCTCAGAAAAAGGCCTGTTTGTGCCTTTTTTTAAGCAGCCTTGTTATACCATGACCTTACTACCAAAACTCGCAAAAAAGACCCATGCGGTAGTTTTATACGTTTATGCACAGCGCCTGGACAACAGTCGTGGCTTTAAAATGATATTTCGTCCTGCCAGTAAAGACTTCGCTACGCTCAATCCTGAGCAAGCAGCCGCCCAAATGAGCCTCGATGTCGAGCAATTAATACGCGAAGCGCCCCATCAATACCAATGGACCTATAAACGTTTCAAAAAACGCCCCGATGGCTGCCTATCTCTCTATTAAATCGGCTCATATTGAAATACTATGTAGTATTTATAATGCCTTAATTACCATCAACAAAAATTGGCGACCAGGTATTAACAGGGCTAATCGTAAAAGCGCCATCAGTATCTACAATAATATCAAATACATTCCAAATTAAGTTAGTACCTTCTTCTGGCGGTGGTGTAAACACCGTGACATCACCATTAACATTTAACTCAACCGTCGCCGGTGAGTTCGTTATGCCTACATCAAAATTTATACTAAAATTACTGATAGTATATCGATATACAGCAAGACCATTATTCTCAAATTTAAAAATTGTCATCACTTCAGGGCCATAACCATCAGTATCAACAACATCTAGCTGTATAAAAGGTGACTCGATTAGGCTACCTCGAAGATTAAAAAAGACATTCAAATTATTCGGCCCTCTTAAACTTGCATCTAAATTCACTGGCGATGCTCCCCAACTGGCCTTTATTGAAATATTCACATTGCCATCTAAACCCGAAGAAAATTTCAAACAATCCACAAGTGTTTGATCATCAGTGCTTGTATTGATTTTTATCGTACTGCTCTTAACACCATTTAGCTCGCCATGAATGAGTACTTCTGCATTTTGTTTTACAGCAACTGAATAATTCCCTTGAGCATCACTCACACTTTCTGTTTTGCCTGAATAATCAATACCCTCCGATATAATTTTTACATTTTCTATAGACAAAGGCGTGTCATTACTGTCTTCAACACAACTAATAATATTGATTTGAGAATAAATATTACCTGCTGTCCAAGTCGATAAGTTACTCACATTGCCTTCATAAAACTGCGCACCTGTATCATCAGTTAATAGTGAGGCAACACCCTCTTCAATCCAAAGCTGTTGTATTTCATCATAATAAAATAACGGAACCGTTGCCGCCGGTGGATTAGCAGATTTATTCGCAAACGATATTCTAAATAAAGCATTAGCACCTGCTATCAATTTTAATGGATTACCTTCAGAATCGGTAAACGTAACACGTAAAGCCCCCAAGCTTTCAAATGGCACAATACTATTGCCTGCGGTTTTAACAAATAAATCACCCGGTAAATTATTTAAACTCACCGCAGGGTTTAGCGTTTTTAAATCAAAAACAACATTCCCTACAGGTAAACTTCCATCTTCTCTTACCAGTGTGTTTGCAGATAACAAAACACTCGCATTAGATTCTGGAATTTGTAGCGTTTGCGCCAGTAGCGGATCAAATGACAATGGGTTAGATGGCTGCGGGTTTATACTGGTATTAGTGCTTCCACCGCCACCGCCACATGCGGTTAAAAAAAATGAGAAAAGCCCGATAGACAAAGCCAATAGAATACTTTTAAAAAACATAGTTCACGCCCGTTTTAAATAATAATTTTTTGTAACTGTTAATTTTTTACACTATTCAAGCACATTTAGAATGCGCTAAATAGTTACAATTTTTTTAATATCCTATTAATTTATATTTTTTATGCCCAATATTAATACTTGGGCATATATGCATTTAATTATGTAGTCATGACCCATCACAAAAAATATTTCTACATCTGCTAGAACTCATTGTTCGAAATAGTAAAAGCCTTATCTCAAAATGTCAAATATTCACTATCAACACTTAAACCTAAACTAATCTAGGGTCAAGACTTTTAATTCAATATATTGCAGAAGTTGAGGAAAAGGCGTTTTAACTAAAGACCAGGCCAATAATACACCGGTTGAATTCGCTAACATGTCATAAACTTCAAAAAAACGTACGCCACCTAAGCCTTGTAAAATTTCCAAAATAACACCCATTGTAATGAAGGCACAGGCCAGAATAATTTGCGCTTTTCTAGCGTGATAAATTTGTAAAAACCAACCCATCAAGCCAAAATATGCCGTCATATGCATAATTTTGTCTGAGCCCTTAAAATTAATGACTTCTATAGGCGCGCTTTCTAATGAGGAGTAAACAACAAAAGCAACCATGGCATAACCAATAGTTAACCACAATGTATTAAGTTTAAGTACCGGCATTAAACAATATCCGTAAACAACACAAAAATGAACATGGCTAAAATAATTCGATAAATAACAAACGGCACCATACCTATTTTTTCCAGTAATATCAAAAAGTAATGGATGCAAAAATAAGCACTTATTCCCGATAGTAACGCGCCTAGCATTAGGGGCTGCATATCATTTACCGTCGCCTCTTTTAAATAATCGAGTATTTTTAAGCCACCCGCCAACACAATAACCGGGATAGACAGTAAAAAAGAAAAACGTGCAGATGCCTTACGACTTAAGCCAATAAATAACCCGGCGGTCATGGTGGCACCTGAGCGCGACGTGCCCGGTATCAATGCTAAAGCCTGTGCAAGGCCAATAAAAGCCACATCCAACCAGGTTAGTGAATACTCATCTCTCGACTCTCGGCCTTTAGCATCAGCCCACCATAATAATAATGCAAATACTAGGGTAGCTGTCGCTAGCACACTGGGCGTTCTTAAATGTGCTTCAATAAAGTCTTTAAATAATAACCCAGCAATGCCTACCGGTATGGTGCCTAATAAAACCGACCAGGCTAACTTAGCATCCCGATCAACGCCTTTTCCCATAACCGAGGCAGCCCATGAGACTGTCATTTTACTGAGCTCACGTCGAAAATAGAGTACGACCGCCATTAATGTGCCTACATGCACCGCAACATCGAAGGCAAGCCCCTGATCTTCCCAGCCCGTTATTATGGGCACCAATATAAGGTGAGCGGAGCTTGAAACCGGTAAAAACTCAGTTAATCCTTGCACCAGGGCAAGAACCAATATTTGTATAAAATCCATAGTTTAATCACTTCAATCAATAATCCAATACCGGTTATCGGTATATCTTTCACCGCATTGGAAAACACTACAAAGTAGAGCTAATTATTATAAATACCCGATTTAAATGGGAGGCCTCTGCATGTTCTGATGATGCCTTAAGCGCAAATTATACTTGCACAATCTTGATGAAGATATGACTAATATGCGTCACTGTATAGTTTTTATCATACTTATGCTATCAATTCTAATTACCGCTTGTTCTGATGGTAATAAGTCACCTCCTCCAGTCACTCGGTTTAGTATTGGTGGCACAGTGACGGGCATAAAAACCAGCATTAATACCATAATCAATGATATACCTTATATAATTAATCAAAATGCATCCTTTACATTCCCCATAAACTTGGAAAATGGTGCGCAGTATACTGCCAGTATATCAAAGCAGCCCTCAGGCCTATTGTGCAACATTGAAAATGCTACAGGAGCCATAAAAAAAGCCGATATTACTGATGTTAATATAACCTGCGTACGAAATAGCTTTTCTATTTCGGGCATCATTTCTGCAACAGAACACATGGTGGTTGATAGCGATATTAATGACCCGAATGCCGTTGCTAACATCAGCAACAACGTTACCTCCAGTGCACAATTAATTAATAATCTTGCTAGCGTTCATGGGTTTGTCAGCGCCGATCCTACAGGCCGCTCAGGTGATCGTTTTCAATTTAAATCCGATGATTCCGATTATTACCAGGTTAATTTACTTGCTGGGCAAGTCATTGATTTACAAACCATGGACATTTCAAACAACAGTATTTTTAAAGGTGATTTATCATTAATATTATTGGATTCACATTCCAAAATCATGGCTCAAGCCACACAAGGTGAAGAATTTCAACAAATTACAGTGCCAACTAACGGGTTATATTTTATTCTGGTCAGTGCCTCCAATGGTGCGACAAAATACCGCTTGAAATTAAATTCAACCAATGTGCTGCACACACCAACTGGCCAATCAGCACATTTTATTGCCAATGAAATCATTATTAAATTCAAAAAAAATGTGCCAAATAGAGTGCTGTCAAAACACCATGCACATTTAACATTAAGCCATCATGATAAGTCTAGGGCTACATTGGCACATACGACATCTCATGATATATCACAAAAAATATTTAACGACGTCAGCGTACCAGAATATCTTTCGGAATTAGCGGCAACCAACAATGAAACCTACGAGAAAATATTAACCTTACGCGAAATTAAACGCCTTAATAAATTAGACCACATTGAATATGCTGAACCCAACTATTGGCATCAAGCACAGCGTATTCCTAACGACCAGCATTATCACTTTCAATGGCACTATCCTTTAATAAATTTACCTGAAGCTTGGGATATTACCACTGGCGAACCCAATAATGGACAAATTATTGTTGCTGTTATTGACACTGGTATTTATATTAATCATGTAGATTTTGTTGGGAAACTGGTTGATGGTTACGATTTTATTTCAAGCACATTTAATGCTAATGATGGTGATGGCATCGATAACGACCCGGATGACCCAGGCGACGATACCTCAGGAAATAGCTCATGGCATGGCACTCATGTCGCGGGTATCATTGCAGCAAACAGTAATAACAGCGTTGGCGTAAGTGGTATTTCATGGGGGGCTAAAATCATGCCCATTCGCGCCATTGGCACGTTGGGTGCAAGCTCATTTGATATCATGGAGTCTCTGCGCTTTGCTGCCGGCTTAAGCAACGCCAGCAATACGGTGCCTGCGCAAATCGCGGATGTTATTAACATGAGTTTAGGTGGCTTTGGTTTTTCTCAATCCATGCAAAATCTCATTAATCAAGTGAATGATGCAGGCATTATTATTATTGCCGCTTCTGGTAATGATAATTCTTCTGAATTATTTTATCCCGCATCATATGATGGTGTGATATCAGTGAGTGCCACCGATATTGAAAACAACAAAGCCAGTTATTCTAATTTTGGTAGCAAAATTGATGTGGCGGCACCCGGTGGCCAAATCAGTAATGACATTAACCAAGATGGGCAAGGCGATGGTGTACTTAGCACACTTGTCAGTGGTGAAATTGAAGAGGATGAAGACAATCGCGCATCAAGTTATGCTTTTTTTCAAGGCACCTCAATGGCATCACCCCATGTTGCTGGAGTTGTCGCACTCATGCGAGCCGTGTACCCTGAATTGACACCAGCTGAATTTAAAAACGCACTTATTTCTGGTGCACTGACTAACGATGCCGGTGAAGTGGGACGCGATAATATTTTTGGCTATGGCATAATCAATGCGTTAAAAGCCGTTAAGGAAGCACAAAGAATAGAAAATGGTGGCACTCCTCCCGAACCACCCGCATTAATTATTTCCACACCTGCCAGCCTAATAATGGGCACTCAAAACAATGCCACTTTAACCCTTAACAATGAATCGTCTACTGAAGCGTCAGTGACCAATATTTCAATTGATTCAACCTGGCTTAATGTCACTGAAAAAACAGTAGATGATATTACCAAGCTTGGCATCTATGATATAACAATAGACAGAAATAATTTAGGTGATGCCAACTATGACAGCACTATTACCTTTAATTTAAGCACTGGCAATGTATTAACTATTAATGTCAGCATGGTTGTCGGCAATATTTCAAATATAGGCGATATTGGTAACGCCTATATTTTATTATTAAAAACAAAAAACAATGCACTGGCTGATATTATTTTTCCTGTTGACGTGGGTAATGGAAATTATACATATTCGTTTAACAATGTGCCTAAAGGCAGTTACAACATAGCCGGCGGGTCAGACATTGATAATGATTTACTATTGTGCCAACTGGGAGAAAATTGCGGCGGTTACCCAACGTTTAATACACTCGAAGATATTATTATTTCCAACGAAGATTTAATTGATATTGATTTCACTTTAAATATCTTATCTAAAATCAACATAACAAATAGTGTTCAAGGATTCGATATTAGTCAGTTTTTGTTGCCTGATAAAAATTAACCATTTAATTTTATGCGTTCCCACGCAGCGCGTGGGAACGAGAGCATAATTTATAATTTCTCGTTCCAATGCTTTGCGTCTCTAGTTCCCACGGTCCTCCGTGGGAATTCATACACCACATAATCCGTTTCATTTAAACCGTTTAACGACAATCCGCCAGAGGTGTATGCATTCCAACGCAAAGCATTGGAACGAGAAATAGAGCAAATTACCAGCTTAACTTAATGGCAGTGACGCAGCGCGTGGGAACGAGAGCAAAATGTATAATACTTTGGATATATTACAACCGATAACGAAAATCACGTACTTCAAACCCCGGTACATTTTCATCTAAGCCTTTAGATAAGCCAATCACTTTAAATCGCTCACCCATTTCACCTGGCAAACTTAACGTTTTAACTTGTTGAATAGTGTTTAATCGTTCTATTTCAGAATCAAATTCCATTCGATCAACCACATCAGCTAAACCAATATTAATTAAAAAATTACCTTGTGAAGTAAAACCATCAACATCAAATCCATTTTCAATAGCGGCTTCGGCAACTTCGGTAAAGTCCACAAATGCCGTTAAATCTTGTAGCCCGGGATACCACAAAGGCGCATCTAAAGAACGGTGACGGTAATATCCCATAAACGTTCCCATATGCCGATCATCAGAATAATATTCACTGCGCGGATAACCATAATCAATAATATATACAGCCCCCTTATTAAGGCAATGTGACAACGATTTTATCCAGGGCTTAATATGACAATTAAGTTCACTGGTATAAGCGTGGTCATCATAAGAAAAATTAATATTCAATGTATTTATTTTTTCAATAATATTTTTATCCGCATCTTGATAATTTAACGCCAATGATCCATTAGCAATGCTTACACCCAGTAAACTTATTTTTTTATCTTGCAATGAAAAGCGTTTCACCGGCATGGCATCTAACACTTCATTAGCAATTACAATTCCATTAAGTGGTATTTCTGGTAAGCAAGATAACCATTGAACACGATCAATGAGATGAGGCGCTTTTTTCTCAATTGTTTGACGTTGCCTAAGCTGTAACTCAGCACTCAGCTCAATAATAATGTAATGATCGGGTATTTGATTTAGCGCATCTAATGACAATAATAAATCAACTGCCAATTTACCAGAGCCTGCACCAAACTCAATAATACTGGCATCTGAAATTTTAGCTAACAAATTGGCCACAGGGCGCGCCAATGACTGAGCAAATAACGGACTTACCTCCGGTGAGGTAATAAAATCGCCTTGTTCACCAAACTTTTGTGCGCCAGCTGTGTAATACCCTAGCCCGGATGCATATAAGGCAAGCTGCATATATTGTTCAAAATCAATCCAGCCGCCCGCTGCTTGAATGTGTTGCGCAATGACTTCACTCAGTTTTTGGCTATGAGCAATTTCTTCTCTTGAGGGTTTAGGCAAATCTAATGGCTGCATTGGTGCTACAATATTAAAATTAATTTAGAACTATTCTACCATGCATAAAAATTCTAGTTTAAAAACCGCACTTATTACCGGCGCTGGCGCACGCATCGGCGCAGAAATCGCCCGCACACTGCATGCGGCCAACATGAATATTGTGATTCATTATCGTGCGTCTAAAAACAATGCCGAAACGTTAAGTGAGTCTCTCAATCACATACGACCCAACTCTGCCCGCACCCTGCAAGCCGATTTATTACAAACAAAATCATTGCTCCCCTTAGTAGAACAAGCCGCTGCATATTGGGGCAGCCTTAATTGCTTAATTAATAATGCCTCAAGTTTTTATCCAACACCGGTTGGCGAGATCACCGAAGCCCATTGGGATGATTTAATGGGAAGCAATTTAAAAGCCCCCATTTTTTTATCTCAAGCGGCCACCCCCTACTTAAAAAAAAACCACGGGTGCATTATTAACATTGTCGATATTCATGCGTTTCGTGCAATGAAAGCACACCCCGTTTACTGCGCAGCAAAAGCCGGACTTGCCATGATAACCCAATCATTAGCCAAAGAATTGGGGCCCGACATACGCGTTAATGGTGTCGCGCCCGGTGCAATTATGTGGCCCAATACCGAACTTAATTCAGATATTCAAGCCTCAATCATTGATCGTACTGCCCTAAAGCGCCAAGGAAGCCCCGAAGACATTGCAAAAACCGTAAAATTTTTAGTCTTGGAGGGTGATTATATTACCGGTCAAATTATTCCCGTTGATGGTGGGCGGAGCTTAAATATTTGATTTTAAGTTGCACACAATTGTTCTACACAGACAGGTCGTTTAAATTATTCTCAATTTCAGCCACTGTTATTACAGGCTTATTTCAATAATTCATAACGCTTTGGGTATATATCATGTTAGTATAATTCAGTGGATTATTAAGAATAACAAATAACTAAATGGAGATAGGATTACGGAGCATGATTTAATCTAGTTTAAAAAATTGTATACATTAGTTAATGTGCGCAGTGTCACCTTATACATCGCACAAATATAATCAAAAAATATGCCACTGTGAATTTTCGCATTTTTTTAACCTCAAATGATATAAATACGCCATTTTAAGAATTATATTTTTATCGATAGATTCAATAAATTTCTATCAATCATTTTTCAATGTGCTCATTCATTACTGTAACTCATGTCCTTACAATTAATAACATAAGATTTAATCATTAAAAATGATTATAGACGGCTTATAGCTTTAAATAAATTCAATTATTTTTTGTCGACTGATTAACATTTTTCACCTGTCTCACTTGAATATTTTTACCCATATCAAAATATTGCTAAATTTAACCATAAGAATAAAAAAACATGATCGAAGCATAAATTTTATTTTACAACTTTTAACCTGGAATATAACATGTCAAATACCCGGCAATTCAATGCAATATATGCAGCCCCTATTATCGGTACATTATGCTTACTCACTGCTTGTGGTGGTGGCGGCGGCGGTGGCGGTGGCGCACCCACCACTACCACCGATATCTCGCTGTTAGCTGATTTACCATCAAATGTTGTCCGCCTTGCCAATCAGCGTTTTGATATTCAAGCACAAATAACAACCAATGACACCAATCAAGTAAAGGCCTTTATTACAACTAACTCGGCAGAGCAACTTATTGAAGATTATGACCTCACTCAAATCAAGCTCAATGTCATTATTTCTGTCGATATAGAAGGAAATCAAGTCACGCTAGCAGAAACAACCTTATCTAAAGACACCCAACCCGGACAACAGACAATCAATATCACTGATTATCAATATCCCGATTTAGATGGTGATGGAGTTTCCAATTTAACAGAAATTGTCAATGGCAGCGATTACACCAACGCTAACTCTATTCCCGAAGGCATTATAAGCACTGCCATGAGATCTGAAAATTACAGTATTGAGCCAGATGCTGTCTCCGAACTGAACTATGCCCCCTCATCTAACAGTTACAGCATAACCAACACTAAGGGCATTATTTTCAATGTGGAAAATAACATTTCCCAATCAACAACACAATTTGAAGGCAGCCCACTTTACCAAATTATTACCCAATAAATAGACGCTGTCATTTTAAAAAAAATAAGGAAACCCCGTATGTCTACTCAATTTATTCGCCACTTATTGCTTGCTTTCACTATTATGTCAACACCCGTGTGGGCAGAGGCGCCGGCCACATTTAACTATACAGGACAGGTCAACGTAAAAGGCACTCCATTTGAAGGCAACGGTTTTTTTCGCTTTGCCCTGGTTAATTTCGATTGCACAGAAGCCACAAATGCAATTGCTGAAAACTGCAAAACACTTTGGTCCAATGATGGTAGCTCGACACAAGGCAGTGAGCCCGTAGCTGCCGTGGAGCTGATTGTTTCAAAAGGAAAGTTTAATATTGATATTGGCGATACCAGCAATGCTGGCAGTGTGCCACTAGACCCAAATTTGCTGCAACAAAAACCGTTATATTTGCGCACTTGGTTTGATGATGGAAAAAACGGAGCTGAACAGTTAAAACCTGATTATGAGTTGAAATCAACACCCTATGCGCTTGCCAGTAAAGTTGCTGAAAATGGAATCGGGCAAGTTTGGGCAGAACAATTGAGTAATCGAGGTGTTGGTAATATTTATTTGAATGATACTGGAAGAGCTATTTCGATTAGAGTTTCTTATGGATTTATAGATCAAGGTACTGGAGATAGGATAACTTATAGTTTTTTTATTGACAAAGCAACTCCACCTACAAACAAAATTATAGACCTTATTCCTAGCAACACTTTTTCAATTATTGTACCTAATGGTCAGTATTATCAACTTAAAATTGCTAACGATTTGGGGCGCACCAATTCTATAATACTTGGATCTTGGATGGAACTACGTTAACTATTAACTCATCATTAAGCATCTAACAATCATAAAATACTGACTATAACAAAAAATGAGCTCAAAATTTTAAAGGAAAAACATATGCCTGTTAATTTCATTAAACAATCACAGTTTCAAGCAATAAGTGCAATTTAATTACAAAGGACTATTATGTCATTTCAAAAAACAATAAAAATAGCAACACTGGTTAGCGTGGCGGCTTTAAGTCAACCCGCTTATTCGGCTGATTTTTCTG